>OOAQ01000315.1_pt1 | contig 41226 bp, 45 predicted proteins | sample 1671051 | NCBI WGS metagenome assembly OOAQ01 (sample SAMN06348117, study PRJEB24527) | human gut metagenome | biome: human gut; feature: ankylosing spondylitis patient; material: feces | host: Homo sapiens | place: China | collected 2015-10
TGATGGTCAGTGCCGGAGACCCCATCAAGTACGCAAACATTCACTCGTCCTACTGTCAGAAATATCTATCAGGATTCGGGCGGCTATCCAAATAATAGGAGAACACTATGAGCGAAAAACTCGACAAACTGCGCGCTTCTCTGGAAAAAGAGAAGGAACGGCGCATCAAGATCAACAACCGCATCGAAAGTCTGGAACGGCGGATTCAGGAGGCTGAGGCCGCAGAGGTCAACGAGATGGTGCGAACCGCAAAGGTCACGCCGGAACAGCTCGCCGCCCTGCTGCGGCAGTCTGCCACCAGCACCCCGAATCCGGCTACGCTGTCTGCGGTTGGCGCAGAATTTGAGGAGGAGGAGGACATCGAAAATGATGATTAAGAAATTTGGCGCACTGCTGCTGTCGGCAGTATTGTGTGTCGGTATGGCAGTTCCCGCATTTGCCTACGGCGGCGAGCCTGTCGAGGAAGTAGAGCAGCCTGTCCTGACAGACAGCAGCGAAGAAGATGCTGTTACCGTCACGGATGAAAGCTCCGGCGCACTGACCCCGGAGGGCAATCTGACGCTGGTGGACGATTACCACACCAACTATTCCGATGGCAGCGGTCAGCAGTTCATTACGCTGGTCAGCAAATCCGGCAACACCTTTTATCTGGTTATCGACCGTAACGCTAAAGGGCAGCAGACCGTCCACTTTATGAATCTGGTGGACGAAGCCGACCTGCTGGCACTGATGGAGGAAGATGCTGCCGATGCTTATACCGCTGAAAAAGAAGCAGCGGCGCAGGCTGAACAGGATAAGCTGAAAGCCGAGGAAGAAGCCAAGAAAGCCGCAGAAGAAGCGGCGGCATCCGGCGAGGAACAGCCCAAGGAAAACAAGGTCACAAAGATCGCATCCGGCTTTCTGGGCGTAGTCGTGCTGATCGCACTGGCGGCAGGCGGCAGCTTCTACGCTTTCGCAAAGCAGAAGCAGAAAAAGCAGGCCGAAAAAGAAGCCCTTGACCCTGATGCAAACTACACCGAGGACAAGGGCGACTTCGAGATTCCCACCGAGGACGAGCCGGAGGAACCCGGTGAGGAAGATACCGAACCCATCTGATTTCAAGGCGGCATTTGCCGCCGTACATATCCAAATGAAAACAGATTGGAGGGAACGCTTATTTTAATTCTAGTTGTAGCAGAAAAGCCATCTGTCGCTATGTCCTACGCAAAAGTCCTCGGTGCTACCCGCCGTCAAGACGGTTATCTGGAGGGCAACGGCTATCTGGTAAGCTGGTGCGTTGGTCATCTGGTAGAGCTTGCACCGCCCAACATCTACGATGCCAAGTACGTCAAGTGGAGTATCGCAGATTTGCCCATCCTGCCGGAAAGGTGGCAGTATCTGGTGTCTGCGTCCACCGAAAAGCAGTTTGGTATCCTGAAAGACCTGATGAACCGCCCGGACGTAGACAGCATTGTGAACAGTTGCGATGCAGGATAGTGCGGTTGGGTGACTCAAGAGAAAGAAAAAAGAGACCTCATCTCGTCAAAAAACTAAATCATAAAAGCATCAAAGAGGGCATTCAAATGAAACAAAATCGAATTTTTGACCAGAATAGTTCTCAAAAAGCACGTTCTTGGCACTATAATATGGACACCAACCGAGCGGAAGCCCAGTTCGCTGATGGCTCTGCCATTGCCATTGACTGCCTTGCCATCGAGGACGAATACGGCAATACCCCGGCACAGCGAGCTGAACTTGATTGGCTACTATACAACAAGCCCTTGGAGTGCGTCCAGCTTGTGCTGAGTGGTGAGATTGAGCATTATCTCTCACTTGGCTGTGACCATGGCAAACTGAAAGACTAACCTCTAAATAGGCCAAACAACCCGCTACTTGCAGTCGCTGCAAATGGCGGGTTGTTTGCTTATTTTAAGTTTTTCCTTTGCTCATAGTAGTGCAAAATCAATGTAGTGCAAAATCAATGGCCCAACGGTCAAAGAAATCACAAATATCAGGCAAATCTACTGGTTTCTTATAAATGTCATTCTAAAATTCAATGAATTTTGCTATTTCTAGCACTTGTTTTTTCGACACGAAAGTCGATTTAACCCTATATTTTATGTATCTCTCGATGATTTCAAGTTTGCCATTTTGGGGGCTTGATTATTGAGAAAATTCTAAATTCCAAAAAGGTCTATCATTTTCATCAATCGCATCGTTATTGAGAATAAGCACTGCACCACCACTTAACAGAGGAGGCAGCTGTAAATAGCTTATATTATTTATTGAGAAAATGAAACGCTATTGCAACAGTTGAATACTGTATATTTTATCAAATTGATACGGATCTGATAGCAACACCTTACCGTTTGATATCACAAGAATGCTTTCGCCTTCTTTAAGATACGACAACTGAAGATTTCCTTTCAAGTAGTTTGATACGCCATAAATTATATAATTGTCATCCGTATCATATAATTGATTTTTTGCAGTCGCATAAATACAATTGTTCTTCAGGTCAACTTCTTCAATTATAAGTTCCGATTTTTTTCTTCCGAATGTATTCGATTGAAATAGAATGCAGAGAACCACTGCCACAAATGCTATGCCAACCATAATCTTCCGTTTGCATTTCATTTTATCAACCTCTGTATGAAAGGAACAGCGTATAAAGCGATTGTGTTATTCTCAATGCCCCTGTATAAGAAGTTGGATATGAAGAACCATCAATTGTGCTTCCATCTTTATGGATTCCGATAGCTACATACCCAGCTCCAGAAATATATTCTACAAGAGGACCACCACTAAAGCCACCTGTCAAATCCCAATCGCCCTTGAGATATTTTGAAGTCTGACTTCTAATATACCCAGAAGATTTACACATCCGATATCTCGCATCGGCACCATTTATTTGGCTCGGATAGCCATAAGCATACACCAACTGTGATGATGAATAATTGCTAGACTGCCAATGTAACCCAAGCCATCCCGTTTTCGTTCCTAAATTATTCTTGAGCGTAATAATCGCCCAATCCTCCGAACTTGTTCCAGCAAGATAAGAATCACTAACAATCATCGAACTTGCCGATACATTTTCGCTTCCAAAAGGTTTACTATTATCAGATCGAGCAGGTGCGACATTTACCGACTTAACGTAGGCTTTTTCCTTTATACTGTATAGATTATGTGCTGCTGTTGCAAGTGCATTAGGCCCAATCATAAATCCAGAACCATAATTTGTCCCTCCATTATTGGTCGTTATCTGTAGGCATACCGTACTACAATATGGTGTTGCCGTTGGATTATCAACAACAGTGATATCATTGCTTCCGATAATCGCATACAGATCGGATAGATCAATATCCGAAATCTTTCCATTTGGAAAATAGCCTGCAGTTGTCTCTCCATCCGTGAAGGAATTGGTTTCAACTATAATTTCCTCTATAGATTCTTCTTTTGTATCAAAATCGTATCTATGGTATCTCTCGATATGAGATTTGCTTCCATCACTTTGATTATCTGCAAAAGCAGTCAGCCCAGAGTTAAGCTCCATTGAAGAAAGAGCCACAATCCCACTTGCTTTCAAAAAAATTCTACGAGATATTTTTTCACTAGCTATTTTAATTTTCCTTCTTTACTTTTAGAGTATACACAAGATTTCTTATACATCAGTTGCTCTGCATTGGAAACACCTCCGTAAAATTTTTCATACGTTAGAGCCATCCTTATTTTAGATTTCAACTTTTACTTTCGCAAAAAAATAAATACCACTGATTTTTTATCCAATAGCCGTGCTAAGATTTATCTCTATGGGATTCAACACATGCGTCTGCTGGCACAACCAAGCCCAATTGTTCACTGTAGTAGTAAACAAGTCGTCATAGTTGTTGTCATATGCAAAATCAAATGTGTCATGAACGGTAATCAAGTAATACATTATAGAATTACCAATCATGAAGCCTGTTCCAGAGGTGCTTACCCTATGCAATGCATAGAATAAATCTGCATTATCAGACTTTTGAATTGTAAAAGACCAACTTCCTCCACTAAAATCTTTCAAGCCACTATTAAGTACTTTGTTTTTATAATTATTAAAAACTGTTGTCGTGTTTAACTTGTCAAGCAATGGCGTTGAAGAATCCGTCACACTCTCAGAATAGTCAATATTATATACAGAGAATTCAACCATAAGAGCCGCACATTCATATCCCTTATCCCGTGCAATTTGCGCAGCTGCCAACCATGCAAGCTGTGTATTATTTAACAAATTTCCAGATGCACGTGTTTGATCTTCATCTTTCATCTTATCGATAAACTTATTTAATTCATCTATCGACATTCCCGAAAAATCAACATGATACTTATCATTCATGCTTTGAATAACAGGATTGCTAGCTTTACGGCTGCTTATGTTAGCAGCATAAGACACAGTATTTATCGAAAACAAAAAACACACTGAAAGAATTAATGATACGAACCTCTTCATAACGAACCTCCTTAAATTCTGTACTCTACTATATAAATTGTGTGCTTCTCATCATCCCAGACAACGAGACTAAAATTCACATCTTCAGAATGTAAAAGCAATGTATTCATTTCGGCTTCCGAGCGTAGTTCCTTATGCTGACTATTATCATAAAGAAAAAAATTTCCACTTGCAATTTCAGGAATCACAAAATCTAATCCAAAATATGACGACACATTTTTTAATATAGAAGATATGGTTGGAGAATCATTAATTTTCTCCCATGAATCGAGTTGATGAATAATTTTGGCTGCATCCACATCGTAGTATACCGCTAACATTATCCCATCATTTTGCAATCCGCCATAAGCCTCATATATCAACGATTCAGAGTATGTTGCTTTTCCAATTTTGAATTGTTTCAAATAATCTCGTTTTTCATATTTGCTTTTTCTTCCAAGCATAAAGCCCAAAAGCAAGCACAGTGCGACTATAGCTAGGTATCGGATAACTCGCGTTGGTCTCGCCTTTATAATTACCTCACACCTTTCTAACTTGCTGAAATATATAACAAACTCCACTTATCTACTGGTACTTCCGGTAATGGTTTCGCTCCGTCCATCGGAATAGCTAAAGGTCGCAGAATACTCAAGCCTATAAGATTTTCCGGGCTTAGTGTTAAAGCTACTGCTCACCATGCAGGTTGAGGTCGTGCTGCTGTTTGAGCAGCTACTTACTTTTTGCCATGTTCCAATTGTCCCCTTTTCATAGAGAACGCCTGAAACGCTGATTTTCTTTACTCCAGTTCGAGTCTGGGCATCAACCTGATAGTATGTTTGGTAAATAGATCCGTTGACCGTACTATCGCCTACATACCGTTCAGACTTTTCAGCGGCCATTGCGGTGCAGGCAAAGCTCAAGAGAATCACCGCTGAAACAACAATGGACAACAAACGCTTTTTCGACATAGACATACACCTCCGTTTTTTTGCTCCCATCAAGAGCCTTTGTATAATCAACGCAATTCGCATTCGCTTCGTTTCAATTTTCAGGAGAAAATTTTTCAAATTTTCCATCTTTGTAAGTTCAGACAAAAAGAAAGCCAGACATTTGTGAACTCTCACAAGTGTCCAGCTTTCTTAACGGATACCTTCCGCAATTTTCATAATCTCATCGTATGGAATGTTTCCCATAACGGTATGTGTAATCCCCCGATGTTCCCAACTTAGAGTATAAACATTCTTTCCATGTTCATCCGTACTGGTTCCAAGTACACCATCTGCTTCTCCGACCTTTACGGTTTCGTACACTGTATGCTCATTATCAAACAGGGACTGCTGCCCTGGCTGGATAATTGAGCAACGGACTGTGTAGCTTTCCTCTGTTTCTTTTGACGAGTAAACATGTAAAAAGTTTTCTGCTCGCTCAAATTTCTGCACATCGTCCATTTCAAAGCCGTTCGGCACATAATGGTCGCTGTATCCATCCGGGAGCCACTCCAGCGGTTCGCCATCCACCTGATAAGTCAGCTGCATCTCAATGGGCAGAAATTTTTGAATCATCGTATAGACTGCCCTGCGGAAATCAGCGCTGACCGCAAGAGCACCAACCGTCAGCATTACGAGTGTCAATGCCGCAATTAGTACTCGTTTCAACACTGGGTGGTGCTTTTTCTTCTTTAAGGCCTCTGTCATTCGTTCGTCCCATTGGGACGTATCTGGGTAGATTTCCTCAAACTGCTTTGGCGTTGGAAGCGAATCCAGTTCTCTTTGCGCATCTGCACGAAGTGCCATCATCAAAGCCGCATCAAATGAAATGTCTGTCCGCTCACTCATGGCTGTTCATCTCCTTCCATAATAGTTTTCGTCCTCGAAAGAGCCGTGTTCGTACCACTTCATCCGTTAATCCCAGCGATTTTGCAATCTCACGGTTTGTATATCCCATTGCCAAAAGGCGTAGCGGATCACGGTACATCGGTTTCATTTGGCCAATCAGTTCTGTTAGACGTTCAATGTTATCGGTGCTAACTGCTGCATCATCCGGCACCGGAGCGGCATCTGGTTCGTTTGGGACATCTTCCAGCAATTCTTCTCGTTGTTTGCGAAGCATATCATATGCACGGCTTCTACTACAACTAACGAGATAAGCAGCGAGTTCGTGACAGTTTTCTCGATGAATTTTAGAAAAATTTTTTGCAACGTACAAAAATACCTCTTGTAGCACATCCTCTGCCAGATACGAATCATCCATGATTTTGTAAGCGGTATGGTAAACCAGCCGTTTGTATGTATTGTACACCTCGGTAAAATCTTCTTCAAAGTTTCGATCATCAAGCACACTTAGATATAACGCAAGCAACGCAGTCACCTCTATTCACATTGATTGTGTGTAGTGTACCACGAACCAATAAAAATGTCGAATACAACCAACTTTTGAAAAGGAGCGTGATGCCATTGACCCAACCGAAAACCGATCATTAATTTTTAAAATGGACTTCGATTCGACCATTCTCCACGTAGAGATTCATTGCGTGTTGATTCGCAGCATCCAAGCGAGATTTCAACATACAAGAACCATTTTTGACCCTAGCCTTTACCGTGTAATCCTCATACCTGCCTACAACATCTCCCTTGATCTCTCCGTTCTTCACCGTGCAATCGTATTGAGAGGAAGTTGGATGTTCGAACACTACGGAGCCGTTTTCAATTTCTGATTTTATTCTGTCAGACTGTGTTTTTGAAAACACCGAAGATCCATTTTTTAACTCAGTGCAGATTTCCTTGGCTGTAATAGAATCCATCTCTACATTGCCTCCGGACGGATTTTCTACAACGATCGACTTATACTGACGCTGGGGCAGGACAATCTCCAGGTCATAGGCGCTGTCCACCTCAAACTGCATAATCGTTCCGTTGATGGTGACAACTTTCGGGGGTGGGGCTTTTAATTTTTGGACGACCAGGGTGCCGTTCTCGACCTGAATCTCGTACAGTGCTTCCGCTGTCGTATCCGCATAGCGGACGCAGACTTCCTCTCCCTCCCCCGGTAGGAAGCGGACCGTCGACCCCTCCTCCTGGACTTGGACAGCGGTCACTTCCTCCAATGTTGAAAACTGTCGCCTTACCGCCTGTACTTCTGTGGGTTGCTCTGCCAATACATGCATTCCCATCCCCCCCATCACACTAAAGATCCAAACAGTAGAAACCAAGGGAATCAAGAATCGCGATACAGGCATATTATTACCTCCCTTTAATATTTGAGCTTTGTTCAGACATTATGTTGTGGAAACAAGGGTTCGTGTATATTCAATAAGGTAGTCCTTCATGCGAAAATTCAATTGATGACAAATTGTTTTACCTTCCACACGACTATGGGGGCAGCCTCCCATACACACCGGCAACAGCTTGCATTCTTTGCACTTGGGATCTTCAAAGAAATCGCAAGATGAATATTCGGAAATCAATTTTGTGCTTTGCAGACTATTTTCTCCAAAGTTGATATTCCCGACTGCTTTTGAAATCTCACCAATATCGTTCCAGCACTTATACAAATATCCTTTTTCATCAACGACCCACCCGTTATAGAAATCAGAAACGCAGTGATTGCCACGAGGTCTCGGATATGTTGTTTGAAACGGAATATTGTTTTTCTTCATAAAATACAAGTTGTATTTTGAATAGAGTTCATTTGTAAGACATTTATCAGCCTCATACGTTCCATTGTATGGAATAACCAGCCCGAGATAGGGGTGGATGTATTCCAACATGTTTTCTTGCTTCAAATGAGATACTACCTCGTTGGCTAATTCGATATTTTTAATATCGACGTTGATTCTTAGATGCACATGTAAGATACCACAGATACTTTTTAGATTATTCATAATAACATCGTATGTTCCCTGTCCATTAACCATTGGACGCCGTTCATTATGAATTTCTTTTGGTCCATCCACAGTAACTTGTGCATATCGTACATTATATTTTTTCAGCTTTTCTGCATTTTCCGGCGTCAAAAGATACCCATTTGTAATAATTCCCGCTTGGTATTGAAGCTCTTTCTCTTCACACAAAGCTATAATCTGTTCGGACAGGCTTTCGATGACAGACATTCCCAAAAGAGGTTCTCCACCAAACCAAGTAACATTAATGTTTTTCACTCCATCCAAGTGGGATTTGATAAAGTTCATCAATGCAATTTGTGTTTCCCCATCCATCAGGGAATTGCCATAATGCCCTTTCTCAAAACAATAAATGCATCTGAAATTACACGCCATCGTAGGTGCAATAGTTAAGGATAGCAAATTCTTGTTATACCGCCCCTGCATCATATTGGTTTTGATTAGGAACTTCTCGTCCACTTCTGCTGGAAGCAGATATCCGCATTTCAAAAGATTCTTGAGGAACTCCGCATCCTCAATTTCTTTTCCTTTCTCCTGAAACCCCTTATACTGCTTATACTGATCTTCATGCACTACTGCCAGTGCACCAGTGCGTGAGTTGTAAAATACAATCTGATCTTTGCCCAGGTCATCATAAATGAAGTTGTAGGCAGATTCCTTTAGGTGCATTTTAATCCCTCCTGTGAACAACTTTTGTCTGGCAGCCCTTATTCCAGCGCTTTGGTCGTCTTTATATTAGCACTGTTGAGAGATGAATTTGGCATTTTTCAGTACAAACAGGCTTTTGTGCAGTGAAAAAGGGAATTGTGGCAGCTGTGGCCTCCTCTACACAAAAAAAGATCCCCAAAAACGCGGCTTCTTGCTGCGCCACTTCTGGTAAATCAACGCATATATAACAAAAGTGACCTTGGTTCATTCACCAAGGTCACTCGATCCCTAAGAGCCACAAAACGGAAACATTCAACGTCTTTGCTATCATCTTTATCTCATAATCAGCAACAAAGCGAGTGCCGATCTCAATTCTACTGATACAGTCTCTTTCTAATTCCACTCCTTCCAGCTTTAACCGTACAGCCAACGCTTTCTGTGATAGATGCATCTTGATTCGAGCTTCTCGAATGCGTTCTCCGCTAATATTTTTCTTGCCATTAAAATCATAGATTTTCATAGGCACGCCTCATTTTATGCTAATCATCAGAACTTTTCTTGACTTTAGCATAAATCCAAGCTTTAATTGTGCTAAAGATAAGCACATCTTAAAAAATCATTGACAGAGTGAGGCAAATAGCTGTATGGTAAAAAGAAAAAGGCAAGTCGAAAGGTGCGTGTCGCTTATGAGAATTGCTATTCTTGATAATGATCTGCGATTCTCTGATCAATTATATCAGAAAATCAGTATGGGGTTTGCAAAACGAGATTGGGCTTTGAACTGCCATATTTTCTCCCATCCGCAAGATCTGCTAAATTCTAATCTTGGCACTCTGCACGCTGTATTTTTGGATATTGATATGCCAGAGATGAACGGCCTGGAGGTTGCCTCTCAAATCCGTCAGCACTACCCTGACCTTATATTGGTATTTATAACGGCCTTTTTGCAATTTGCCCCCAGTGGATATAAAGTTAGTGCTTTCCGTTATATTTTGAAAGAAAACTATATAGAAGAGCTTGACTCCTGTCTGGATGCGATTCAAGACAAACTCTTGGACGGCAAGGAAACGATCGTGGTTGACTCAAAAAACCTTCAGATTGAAATTCCCTTACGAGACATTTTATACGTTGAGGGTACTCCCTATCGTCGTGTTTTATTACACACAACAGAAGCTGCTTCCCCTGTATTAGAGTGCCGTGGAAAAATGAACGATTATACCGAACGGTTGTCTGGAAAAGGCTTTATTCGCCTGCAAAAAAGTTTTCTCGTTAATATGTCTTATATCAGCAAAATTTCAGGATATACAGCGCAATTACGAAATGGCGAGATCTTAAAGGTCTCTGAAAAAGATTACAAAGCAATCTGTGCAGAGTATCTTATGTGGAAAGGCCGCCGCTTATGAGTTATGAACTATCCCTCCTCTTAAACTATTTTGTAGTATTTATCGAAGTTTTAGCTTTTATGGTTTTTTCCGGCGCTTTCTTTCAGAAAAAGATCACCTCAAGTAAATTTATACTCTCTACCGTTGTGTTGACGGGTCTGAACTTTATTTGCCTGGCGATTTCAGAGTCAAATGTGCTTTTTAAGCTGGTGCTTCTCACTTGTGTTGACTCGCTTTGGCTCGTTGTAATATACCGTGTTCCTTCGATAAAATGTATCGCAATTTCAGTTTTGTTTTCATCATTTATAAACATTGCCGACAATTTCTTTTTTATGGCCATTACAATTCTGAAAAATATCACCATGCAAGAATTGTATCGTGACCCATATGGATACTATCTGATTTGTTATATTGCAAAGATCTTTGAAATATTGCTATTTACGATTTTCAAATCAGCTGTAAAACAGCGATTTTATTTTCATCACACCACATGGAAACACTGGTTGAAAATTTTTGTTTTGCCCATTGTCTCTATGTTTATTTCCGTTTTCTTGTGGCATTTATATTGGATCGTTCCTTTTGCTGCAAGAGAAATCTTATTCTGCACAATTGCTTTGTTTATAATGAATGCTTTTGCATTTGTTACGCTAAATTATTTGGATCGAGAACAGCAGCTTATCCAAGATAATACAGTTTTGACACAAAACATCAAATATCAAAACGATATTGTTGAAGCTTGGGCAACCGCCTATAAGAACCAGCGAAAAATGACCCATGATTTTCAAAATCAACTCAGCATCATTTACGGCTTGGCAGAATGCGAAGCTCCTCATGGCGAATTGTTGCCCTATATTCAAACGGTCATGAAAGATAGTATGAGCACTTCACTGATCGTTAAGACGGGCAGGCTGGTTGTAGATGTGCTTTTGAGTCAGAAATACCATATCGCGCAGTCAAAAGGGGTTCACTTCTTATTTCAATTGGATGATCTCACCTGTTTTGGACTGAAAGATGAGCATCTTGTTGTTGTCCTCTCTAATTTGGTTGACAACGCCATTGAAGCTTGTGAGAAGATCACAGATGATAAAAGTAAAAAAATAACCCTTGTGATGAAAGTAGAAGAAGAGAGCAGTTTTCTTTATATTGAAAATACGACCGCATTTCCTGTAAAAGTTTTAGACAATCAAGTTGTGCTGCCTTCCAAACGATCCGAAGAACACGGCTACGGATTGAAGAATGTTGCTGCAATTCTAAATCGTTATAAGGCCGTTTTTGCCATAGCCTATAAAGAAGATTCGAGCCTATTTTGCTTCTCTGCCCAAATTCCTGAAACTCTTTCATAAGCGTATACCGATTTCACTGCAAAAATAGCCAATCTCACTGCAAAATCTACATATAGTTCTAAAAATGTGTTATATACTGTCCAAAGAGAGGTATAAAACAGATGCTTCATAGCATTTCCCGCCGATTGACCGAATGGTTTTTCCGGCACAATTGGGTCGAAGAAAACAATTACACCTGGTGTCTTTATGTAGTTGAAAAAAAACTTCTTCAATTCTGTTTTCTTCTGATCCTGTCGATTTGTTGCATTATTTCCAATCAATATTTCAACACGCTTGTTTTTATGGCAACAATGTATTTTTTGCGTCGGCGAATGGGTGGATGGCATGCTCCTTATAATTGGATGTGTATTCTGCTGACAACAGTAACAACCTTCATTGTTCTTTATATATTCGCCCCTGTTCTGATGCGCATAAATTCGCTCACCATGTGGACACTTGATATTCTATTGATTCTAGCTGCATTTAGAACCAACCCTATTTATCCGCCGCAACTACACTTTGAACAAGAAATCATATCTTCAAACCGGAAAAAAAGAATTTCACACTTGTCTGTATTACAATCATACAAGTCATTTCTGTCCAGCTTGGGTTCCCTCAGGTACTGATTTTTAGTTTTAATGGCATACTAGTCAGTATACTGCTTATAGTGGCCGAGAAAATTAAACAGAAGCATGGAGGTTTTTTGTATGAAGCTGTTGAATAACATCGGAAAGGAAATCCTGAACCGCGCCATTGTTCTCGAGCGATTTGGCTGGCCTCCTTCTTGCATGGGAGGCGTATATCAGCCCGAGCGTCCCGTTTGTAACTATCCCCAGCCGGATCATGAAACTCCTCCCAAAGAACCCAACAAGTAAAATAATGGACACAAAGACCTCAAACGAAGCTTCCCATATCCCTATTTGGAATATACAGAAGAGTCGTTTGCGGTCTTTTTTATTATTTTCACCGCAGATCTTTCTCACATGAAAAGGAGGTCCTTATGCAGAACGATTTTCGATCCGAGCTGTACATTTCTACCTGTCCCCGATGCGGCACCCGCCTCATGTGTGGAAAGATCATCGTCACCGGTTTGCAAAAATGTTCCAAGTGCAACCGGCACTGGGTCATCCAGATGGAAAAGAACAAAATATCCGTCACAAGGGCATCCCTCTATTTTGAGGAGTTTGCCTGAGACCCATTCAAACTGAATATTGCATGAGACATATTGTATCTGCGTCGGATTGGGTTTAGCCCTCAGGGACGGAATTCAGGAGTCAAGAGTTTGTCAGATAGGACTGGACCGGCTATAGGCCGGACGAGACCGGCAGACGGAAGCGATTTCTTTAGAGAAATTGCGGCTGTCTGCCGGTCTTTTTTGCGTTTCGGGATCTGCTTCCGTCGCCCCTTTGGGAGTGACGTATGCGCCGAGGCTGGGAGACGTACATCGCCCGATATCCCTGAGCGCCAGATTTTGCACGTTCATTCACACGTCAAGATCTGGAGGGTAAACCCATGCGCTTTGATCCTGTGGAATGCGGAAAGAGAATGAAAGCTTTGCGCGAAAGCAAAAACCTCACACAAATGCAGCTTGCTGAGCAGCTCAATATCAGCCTGAATCATGTAAAAGCGCTGGAGCACGCCAGAAGGCTGTTTTCTATTGATCTTGTTATCGAGATCTCTGCATTTTTTGATGTATCACTGGACTATCTCCTTTTGGGAAAAACACAAAGCACCAGCAAGGCTGCCTCCGAACTGAACGCTGCGATCGAAATTTTAGAACGCATAAAGAAAGAACTGTAACAAGGTTCTCTTAGAGGGAACCAAAGGCTCCCTGCAAGAGAGTTCCGACGGGAAAAATTCTGCGGTATCATACATTCACAGCCAGGGCATTCCCCAGACAGGGCAAAGCCCCAAACTGGGAGCCGTACCTTGAAAACTGAATATCATTCCTCTGGACAAAACAATGAAACTTCCGTAACTCGCGGCCCGGCCACAAAGAAGGCGGGGTGGCTGAAACGCCAATGAGACCGGTGAAACTCCGGGAACCAGAGTGCATTCCAACCCCACCGGGCGTCGAGGACAAATAGGGTGGGAACTTAACGCAAATCTTTCAAAGCCCACCACCGTGATTCTCCTGAATCCGGGCCGTGGGCTTTTCCATATCGAACATTCATCTCAACGACACGGAGGTGTTTTCTATGAGCCGTACTTTCACCGATGAATCGACCCTGACCACCCTCTGCCCCCGCTGCCTGAATGCATTTCGGAACACCCGCGGCATCCGTGTCCGCCGTGCCGATCCCTGGCAATTCACCAAAGAGCCTTGCACCTACTGCCAGACAAACTTCGGCTACGACTACTACATCCAGCCCACCAGCCCGAAAGCCACCTCCTTTAAGAAAGGACGCTTTGACGATGAATCCGAATGTGCTTAAGACCGACCCGGAATTTCAGAGCAAGATCCCACCCCTTACATTTGAAGAACTGAACCAGCTGGAAGCAAACATTCTACGGGATGGACGCATCCTCAACCCTATCATTGTATGGGAGGGCCTGATCGTAGATGGGCACAACCGTTACACGATCGCCAAGAAGCACCCAGAGATCCCTTTTACCATCCACGAGAAAGAGTTCGCCAGCCGCTATGAAGCGATCATCTGGATCTGCAAGAATCAGCTGGGGCGGCGCAACCTCACCCCGGAACAAAAGAAGTACCTTATCGGAAAACAGTATGAGGCTGAGAAAATGAAGCTAGGGGGAGATCACGGAAACAGCCGTAGTTCAAACGGCACATTTAGCCCAAATTCCCAAAATGGGGATTTGGGTAACAGCCGAACAACTTGTAAAAAAATTGCCGCTGAAAACGGCATTAGCAAGAACACAGTACTTCGTGCAGAACAGTTTTCCAAAGGTGTAGACGCCGCCGAAGAAGCCGTTCCTGGCACACGGAAAAAAGTGCTTTCCGGCGAGGTCAAACCTACCGCCTCTGAGATCGCATCCGTTGCCCGTGCCCCTCCGGAAGACCGTGCGGCGCTGGTCGCTGCAATCTGCAAAGCCAAAGAGCCGCTGTCACAAAAACAGAAATCTCCTCCAGCCACAACTACACCGCTGTCCGATGCCGGTACATCCGATGAAGATGCAACGTCCGCTCCAACTCCATCCGAGCCGACTTTTCCACCAAAAGCCGGAGAATCGTTGAAAGCTGACCGCCAGCAGATTCTTGAGATCGCAAATGGGCGCTACCATGCCAAACAGCTTGCGGACGGAGCGGCCATGCTCTGTGAAGTATCCGGTGCCGTCAATAGTATGATCCGACGCTGGGAGAGTGTTTTTCGGGACTATCCCGACCTTCTGACCGATGCAGGCAATCGTGCTGTGGTAAAGAGAACGATCCAGAAGGTCAAAGACTATCTGCAAAGATTGGAGGATACGATATGAGCCATTTGAACTGCCTCCGCACCATGCCTGAGATCACCGATGAAGCCGTTATTGAAGCGCTCTTTGCGCAGCGGCCGTATGAGGAGAAGGTCCTCAACAGCGCCTATCTGGAGATCCCTGCCGAATACCAGCGGGAACTGAGCATCCCGAACATTGAGCGGATGTCCGCAGAGTTCACCGAATGGATCGCCAACCCTCCCAAGGTCAGCTACCGGGATGGTCACTACTACGTTTTTGATGGGCAGCACACCCTCATGACCCGCAAAGCCATGAATGGAGGTGCAGACCTCCCCATCATCTGCAAGGTGTACTACGGGCTGACGCAGGAGGAAGAAGCCATCCTCTTTTCCAGGCAGACCGGCGTTTCCGCACCTCTGACCGCCGGCGCAAAGCTGCGTGCGGCTCTGTTTGGCAAGGACGCCGAAGCTATCGCCTTCCTGAACGCCACCGAAAGCACCGGCTTGCAGCTGGGTCTGGACAGCTACCGTGCCCCATGGAAGATCATCTGCATCCGCACCGCCTTCAAGGAGTACAAGACCTATGGCGCAGACCTCTACAAAGAAGCTCTGACCATGCTGGCAAGAGGATGGGAGGGAGACCCGGATTCTCTCCGCTCCGGTATCCTTCAAGGAATGATGCGTTTTGTGGCCCTCTATCAGGGAGAGTATGACCCGGAGCGTCTGGTCAAACGTCTGCACACCGTCCACCCCATGACCCTGGTACGGGATGAAAAATCCCTGAGCGGCACCGTCCGCTACAAGTATATGATGCTGATCCTGCGCACCTACAACGGTGCCAGCCGCCGCCGCAACCTACCTATCAAGCCGTAATGCTACTTTCCCGGTCCTAGGGGGTTCTTCTCACTGCAAAGGCCGCCCATAGGGGCTGCTTTTGCCTACATAAAAAGGGGGGCAAGCCGCTGAAAAGTCTGAACATCCACCGTGGTGAGATCTATTTTGCAGACCTCGACCCGCACAGTGGCTCCGAGCAAGGAGGAAAACGCCCTGTTATTGTTTTGCAAAATAATACAGGAAACAAATTTTCTCCCACCGTGATCGTTGCAGCTGTGAGCTCAAAGGTCTCCAAAAAGCCAAATCAGCCCACCCATGTCCTCGTGGACAAAAACCCTGCGTTCCGCTGTCCATCAATCGTGCTGTTGGAGCAGATCTCCACCATTGATAAGAAGCGCATCTGCAATTTTATGGGGATGACCACTGACCAGGAAATGCAGCAAATTGAGAATGCCCTAAAATGCAGCCTGGCCCTGGAACAGGAATGCCCGCCCCATGCAATACAGGAGGGATCGACCGTTGCCAGAAAAAACTCTGCATCCGTGTGATGCCTACCGTATCATGCTTCGGGATTACCCGGATGTCCTGAATATCGAACAAATGTGCGAGATATTGGGGATCAGCACCAAAACCGGTTATGCACTTTTGAAGAACGGAAAAGTCCAGCATTTGAGGATCGGGCGCTTCTACCGCATTCCCAAAGCGCATCTTTTAACCTATCTGATCGCATTTGCACCCGACAACATAGCGCAGACGTGACATCCTTGCATTCTCTCCTGCTGTTTTATACACTGGTGGTGTCAGCAGCAGAAGTTCCATAAATTCAAGTGGATGCACAAGAACAGGAGGAAACACCATGGTAGCAGGGCATCTGCAAGAAAAAAACAACTTCTATTACATCGTTCTGAGTTACAAGGATGAAACCGGAAAGCGAAGGACCAAGTGGGAATCAACGGGCCTTCCGGTCAAGAAAAACAAAAAGAAAGCCGAGGCTCTTTTGCAGGAACGTCGGAGGAACTTTATCCCCCCAGTCACTGTAGCCGAAATCCGTTTAGACGAGGACATTCTTTTTGCCGACTTCATGCTGAAATGGCTGGAAGTCACGAAAAGCACGATCCAGCTCACGACCTACGCAAGCTATCAGGGAATGGTAGAGCACATTATCGTTCCCTATTTCCGCAAACACAGCATCAAGCTGGTAGAGCTGAAAGCCACCGATCTACAGGATTTCTACGCCAAGCAGCTGGAGCGGGTCAAGCCAAACACCGTGATCCACTATCACGCAAATATCCACAAAGCTTTGAAGTATGCGGTCAAGATCGACCTGATCCCCTCAAACCCGGCAGATAAGGTCGAACGTCCGAAAAAGGACGATTTCAAAGGCAGCTACTACACTGCCGAAGAGATCCACGCCCTGACCGAGGCGGCATATGGAACCAAACTGGAGATACCGGTCCTTTTGGCATCCTTCTATGGCCTGCGCCGCAGCGAGGTGCTGGGGCTGAAATGGGATGCCATCGACTTTGAAGCCAATACAATGGAGGTCAAACGTATCGTCACACAGGCATCCATTGACGGCAAAAAAGTCCTTGTTCAGGCCGACCGTGCAAAAACCAAATCCAGTCTGCGCACCCTGCCTCTGGTGCCGCCCATCCGTGACCGTCTGCTGGAGCTGAAAGGTCAGCAGGAGACCTACCGCCGTCTGTGCCGCAGCAGCTACAATCCAGACTATCTCGGCTATCTGTGTGTGGACGAGATCGGGAACATCCTCCGCCCCAATTATGTTTCCGAGCAGTTCCCGAAGCTGCTGGAGAAAAACGGTCTGCGCCCCATCCGCTTTCATGATCTGCGCCATAGTTGTGCCAGCCTTCTTCTAGCAAACGGCGTTCCCATGAAGCAGATCCAGGAATGGCTGGGCCACAGCGACTTCTCCACCACCGCCAACATCTATGCCCACCTGGACTACGCTTCCAAACTTTCTTCTGCACAGGCTATGCTGGAATGTCTGGGCTATGGCAATGCATCCGCATGATGCCAAGCCCCAAAAAGACAGGGTGCAGCGGGCGCTGTTCCGGCAAAAAAGAATGGACAGACGAATAAAATTCATCTGTCCATTCGGTTTGGCGGAGCAGCAGGGATTTGAACCCTGGCAACCTTACGGTTCTACGAGATTTCGAGTCACGCCTCTTCGACCACTTGAGTACTGCTCCACATATTAAATTGTTGGAACGTGCTGAACGCTCCGGGAAAACTTTGGAGAGAATTTTAGGAGAGAACCCCCAAAAAACGCCTTGAAGCAATCACTGAAAAGTGGCTTGAAACCTAGAAAAATCGGGTTCCCTCTTCCAAAAAGCCAGCTCGATTTCGAGTGCGGACCCTTCGACCTCTTGGGTACCTCTCCGTATACATATCAGATAATGCTACAATTTGTATTGTAATATTATCTTGATTCCGAATGATAAAGCTGTTAGAATATTGTTAGAAAACGCATCGTTCAGACAGGTTTTGAAGCCTGTCAGGACATCAAAATTGACGTTTCCTCGTGTGATATGGAGACATCCGGCGAAGCATCCACTTGGATTTCGAGTGCGACCTCTTACGACCACTTGAGTAATGCTCCATATTCACAATACAGCTTAATTATTATAGCAAAATCCCGCCTTTCCGTCAACTGGAAAAACAAAAAGCCCTTCCCCTTGTGCTTGACAGGCAGAGCGGGGTGTGCTATATTTATTTCAAATTTGAAGTATATGCTCAAAGGAGAACCTATGGCACAGAATCGACAGGATATGGGCAGCGGGCCGGTCAAGCCCCTGCTTTTGCAGCTGATGATACCCGCCGTGGTGGCGCAGGTGGTCAATCTGCTCTATAACATCGTAGACCGCATTTACATCGGCCACATCGAGGGTATCGGTGCGGCGGCGCTGACGGGCGTGGGCCTGTTTGCGCCGATCCTTATGCTCCTGAACGCCTTCGCCATGCTCATCGGCGCGGGCGGTGCGCCCCGCACGGCCATCGCTCTGGGACAGGGCAATAAAAACGAGGCCGAAAAAATCATCGGCAACAGCTTTACCATGCTGCTGTTTTTCGCTGTGGTGCTGACGGCGGGCTTCTATGCCGGTGCGCCCGCCCTGCTGCGGCTCTTCGGTGCCAGCGACGCCACTCTCCCCTATGCGGTGGCCTATGGCCGCATCTACATCCTCGGCTCGGTGTTCGTGCTGCTGGTCATGGGCATGAACCCCTTCATCACGACCCAGGGCTTTGCGAAGATCAGTATGCTCACGACGGTCATCGGCGCAGTCATCAACATCATCCTCGACCCCATTCTGATTTTTGGTCTTGGCTGGGGCGTCCGGGGTGCGGCAGTGGCGACGGTGCTCAGTCAGGCCGTGGGTGCCTGCTGGATATTGAAGTTCCTCACCGGCCCCAAGACCATCCTCAAGCTGCGGAAAGAAAACCTCAAAGTGGAGCGGAACATCATCCTGCCGGTGCTGGGGCTGGGCATCTCCACCTTTGTGATGCTCTCCACCGAGAGCCTGCTCTCCATCAGCTTCAGCTCCAGTCTGGCCCGCTACGGCGGTGATGTGGCGGTGGGTGCCATGACGGTGATCACCAGCGCCTCCCAGCTCTGCACCCTGCCCATTCAGGGCATCTGTCAGGGCGGCCAGCCGGTGATGAGCTTCAACTTCGGCGCAGGCAAAAAGCCCCGCGTCAAGGAGGCGTTCCGCTTCCAGCTCACCCTCTGCTTCAGCTATACCACCCTGTTCTGGCTGCTCATGATGCTGGTCCCCGGCGTGGTGGCGGGCATCTTTACCTCGGATGCCGCCCTCATCGAATACACCACATGGGCCATGCGCATCTACATGGCGGGCATCCTCGCCATGGGCGTTCAGATCGCCTGCCAGCAGAGCTTTATGGCGCTGGGTCAGGCCAAAGTCAGCCTCCTGCTGGCCTGTCTGCGCAAGATCATCCTGCTTATCCCGCTGATTTTTATCCTGCCCTGCTTCACGGCAGATAAGTGCTTCGGCGTCTTTCTCGCCGAGCCGGTCAGTGATATTCTGGCAGCGACCATTACAGCCATCACCTTCTTCTCCCGCTTCGACAAGATACTGGACAAGGGTGCCGGGAAGGTATGATTTCACAGGAAATAAAAACAGCCCGCGGACGGACAAAAATCCGGCCTGCGGGCTGTTTTTGTGTCAACGGTAGTCGATTTCAGAAAGAGTGATGCGTGGCTTCTCTGTACCGGTCTTTTTGCACATCAGGTCGAGCTGCTCCTGCAGGTAAGGCACCCGGGTGCTGACGTCCGGGAACTTCGGCCCCAGAATGACTTCGTCTAATTGGAGAGGAAAAGGTGTCTGCACGAAAAGCCACGGTCTGTCGCCGTCAGTATGGAGGATGTTGTCCTTCGTCTGGTAGATGACCCGCAGCTCCTGCTCGTAGCTGTAGCTGCTGTCTTTGAAGAGGTAGAGGACTTTCCCTAGGACATCATCGAGATAACGGCGGTCCTGTTCTGCGATTTCCTCGGCGACATTGTGCAGTTCCTGGAGCTGTGAATTTATGGCGCGGCAGGAGCGGGAAAGCTTTTCATTGTCTTCGTTCAAGACTACATACGAATTTCCCTGTTTTCGAAGGTAACAGACGTGATAGAGAACAGGCTCGGCTTCTTCTTCCATCCATTTTGATGTTTCCCAGTCGATGACAAGACAGCAGCCTCTGGCGTGGTCGCCATACATTTCCCACATGGGCAGGTAGTCGATGCGGGGGCTGAAGCATTTTACAAATACAAAGGGAACATCCAGAGGTTTGCGGCCTTTTTGAAGTGCTCCATACGATGGGCCGTAAATTGCCTTTTGCAGAGTTTTACCTTCGTTTGGGTCATTCATATAGGACAGATGCATAACGGTCAATTTGCCCAGACGCCCTTCTTTCCCCTCCTCTTTTGTGCATTTTTCGGGGAGCATATAAGAAAAAACTTCTGCCGATGTATAATAAGCGATTTCCGCCGCATCCCCCTCAGCGTTCAGTTCATCCAAAAGAAGTTCCGAAAGATATGCAGCTTTTGCCAGCCTCAGATAAGAGTCGAAGTACCGTGTCCCCGACTTCCATGTCATATGCGCTGCATAGTGAGAAAGAATAGAGTAACCGGTATCCTCAAGCAGGCGGGATTTTTCCATGATAGCGACTTCCCAGCGCTCCCTGTCAGGGTCATCATAAAGACGGGCAAGCTCAGGGATAAAATGCTTTTTTGTTATGACGATAAACATCAGCAGAGCAAGCCGGGCTCGATGGAGGCTTCGTGACGATGGAGACTCCATTATCTCCTGAATGGATAAAACGAAGGTACTCAGCTTTTCAGAAAGAGAGGAGGACGAAATTCCGGAGTGAATAATACGGTTATACAACTGAAAAAATGCGGATGGTTGAGAGGATGTGCCATAAGGATAGCTTGCACCTTTCAAAATACGACTGTAGAGTTCATACTGACGTGTAAATGAAACAAAATGGTCGTCCGAATTTGTTTCTTTTGCGTCCGGCTCATGGTCCCACAACATTGTTGCCAGCCCGTAAAACTTCAGGGCTTCCTCAGTATTGAGCTCCAGAAACAAAAAACGGTCTGCCTGTCGGATATAGAGTCTGTCAAAGTTGGGAAGAAATGTTGATTTGGCAAAGTTTTTATTCTCGCTCACAGCGGTATGCCATTCTGTGACTTCTTCCCATACAGTATCTTCGCAGCCGTAACAGAGCAAAGCCTCCGTTAGCGCACACAGGTCAGCTTTGTTTCCGAGGCCATGTTTGATGCAAGCACAGTAATTATGAAAATCATTTTCCAAATCGTTTACGAATAACAACAGGTCTGGCTTTTTTGTACGTGAGCGTTTTCTCGTTCGGATGGTTTTGCTTTCTTCATCCGAAAAGGACGTCCCGTATTTTTGAATCTTCCATAAAACACCTGCTGCGTGGCCGAGAGCATTTTTCTCATCACCGGGAAGACTCCCGAAATCATCGTGCTCATAATCCTCTGTCACGGTGCTGACCCTATCCATAAACTCCGGATGCGGATTCAGCGTCAAAAGCTCCTCATAAAGCTTTTTATCATATTCGAATTCCAGCAGTGGATATTTCATCTTTTCGTCCGACATGGAGCATCCTCCTTTTTACGTCTTTTCAGTGAGCATCTCGCACATGACTTCCAGGCACTGTGGGTCGAACTCATGTCCGGCACGCTCGCGGAGGGCCGCAGCGATTTGGGCGTCCGTTTCGCCCCGGCGGCGGTGGCGGTCGGTGAAGTCGGCCACAGCGAGGATGCGGGACAGCAGCGGGATGGCCTCGCCCTGCAGCCCCTCAAGGTAGCCGGTGCCGTCGTAATTTTCGCGGTGATACCGCACGGTCTCGGCCACCCGGTCTACGATTTGGAGTTCCTGAATGATGCGGCAGCCCCGCTCTACATAGGTCTTGTAGAGCTGGTACTGCTCCTCGGTGATGTTCCGCTGCAATACCACATCATCGGGCAGGCCCACGGTGCCTACTTCGTGCAGAAGGCCCGCATAGTAGCCGTCCCGGCAGGCGGCCTCATCCAGACCCATCCGGCGGGCCATCTCCTGCGTCAGCTCCGCAGTCTGCTGGCAGTGGAGGTCGATCTCGGGGATCTTGGAGCTGAGGGCGCTGTACATGGCCGTGATGACCTTCAGCGACATCTCCGAGAGTTTGCCCTTCTCCGCGTCGATGCGCTGCTGCAATAAAAGATGGCGTTTGGCCTTGTCCACCCAGTAGCGCTGGATGGAGAACATGATGATGTAGGCCACCCCGAGGATGCAGATGTAAAGGAACGGGAAACGGCGCACGAAGCTCTCGCCGTAGAGGGCGGCGGGGTCGGGGATGAGCCCGCCGCGCAGGCAGGCCATCACCCAGAGAAAGCCCAGAAGGTTGATAAAAGTGCCGTCCACGAGGCCCAGCACGAAGGTGCAGGAAAAGGAGAATATCAGCAGGAAAAACCAGCTGAAATACCCCACATAAGCCTTCTGGAAAAGCAGGGCGCTGCCGGCCAGAAACGCCAGCGCTGCACCCAGCTCCCGCGCCCGGCTGGCACTGCGGCGGGACAGAGAGAGGTTGACGCCGTCCAGAAGCATCATGCCGCCCAGCAGAAGATAAAACGGCAGCGGCGCACCGTACAGAAACCCCAGCGGCAGATGTACCAGCCAGAGCAGACCCACGACGAGCTTGGCGTAGAGGGCCAGCTGCGGGTCGCCGTGGGGGACGAGTACCGTCTCGCGCAGCCGTTCAAGCGTATCCTTGTTCATAAAACATCCTTTTGGCGCGTCACTGCACCGCTATCTCTCCGCTTTCCAGCAGCTCCACCACGGCCTTGACCGCCGCAGGCTCGAACTGCGTCCCGCTCAATTTCCGGAACTCTCCGATGATGTAGTCCCTGTCGCAGTGGCCGCGGTAGCACCGGTCGGAGCCCATGGCGTCCAGCGCATCGGCGACGCTGATGATCCAGACCATCTCCGGCAGCTGCCCGCCTTTCAGCCCGGCGGGGTAGCCTTTGCCGTCGAACCGCTCGTGGTGGTAGCTGGCACCGCAGTCGGCCTGAGGCAGAAATTCCAGCCCCTCGAGAATTTTTCGGCCCCAGACGGTGTGCTGCTTCATGATGTCGAACTCCTCGTCCGTCAGCCGGGAGGGCTTATTGAGGATGGCGTCCGGCACGGCGATCTTTCCGATGTCGTGGAGCAGGGCGCTCCGGTAGAGGCTGTCCAGCTCCTCGCCGGCAAAGCCCATATGCGCCCCGATGAGGCGGGCATATTCGGCCACCCGGTGGGAGTGCTCGCTGGTGTAGCGGTCCTTTTCGTCTATCATCTGGCTGATGGCGGCCACAGAGCTGACCATCAGCTGCCGGGCCTCGCAGATGGTGGCCCGGACCTCACGTTCCATCTCTTTTTCGCTCTGCTCCTGCCGGATGCGGTAGTGTTTGTAAAAGATGTCCGCCGTTATCATCAGCAGGCAGAACGACCAGTAGGCGGCGGGGTAGAAAAGCGCATAGTCCCGGCGGTAGAGGGTGCTGCCGGCAAGGGGACCCAGCCACAAAAAGCAGGTGGCCGCGAGGCCGTAGGCTGTGCAGAACGGCAGGCCGATGGGCAGCCCCGACTGCACGAAAAGAGTAGCCGGCATCAGGAAGAACCACAGGTTCTGGAAGCCGTCGTTCTCGTTCAGGACCAGAAGCAGCAGGCCCATGACGATGAGGGCCGTGTTTGAGAACATGACCAGATGCTTTTCGTTTTTCGCCCGGGGCAGCAGCCACTCCACCATCAGAAGCACAAGGCAGATGAGTCCGGTGAGGACGAAGACGACGGGCCTGCCGAGGCCGTTGCAGCTGAGATTCAGCGCAAAAAGCACGACGACAGCCAGCGTCAGCACCTGGCGCAGGTAGTCTGAGTCCAGCGTAGAATGCTTTTCGTAATGATATGCTTCCTTGAGAAGGGACCAGATGCGGTAAAGCATGAAAACATCGCCTCCGAACGGGCCGCGCGGGCGGCTGGCTGCGTATCTTTATAATATTACGACATTTTTATACAATATTATTATACAATGGAATCCGGACGATGAACAGATGGAATTTCAGAATGACTGTATTCATCAAAAATACATCAGCAAAGAATTTTGGATATAAGAGCTAGGAATCGAAAGGATGGCTTGCAGAAAGCTCCAAAAACCAATCAGATGGGTCACTTTGTACAAACAATGACTGGAAAATTTGTGCTTGAATCTAATTGCGGGATGAGAAAATATGCGTTATCATAATATCCAAAGGCGACCCGTATGCGGAAGGAATGGCGCTGTGAGCAAAGCACGGCGCTGCTATAATACGGATAAACGCAACGTGAATCGGAGGTAACAAGAAATGAAAAAGATCTCTCGTCGTGACTTCCTCGCAGCTTCTGCTGCTGTGGGTGCAGCTGGCGTCCTGACCGCCTGCGGCGGTTCTTCCAGCAGCACTGCCACCTCTACTGCAGCTTCCACTGCTGCCAGCACCGCTGCCGGCGGCAAGTCCACCGACTACCCCACCAAGGGTATTTCCGTCATTTGCCCCTGGTCTGCAGGCGGCGGCACGGACTCCTGCCTGCGCGCATTCTGCGAGGCTATGGGCAAGAACCTGGGCGTCACCCTGACTGTCGATAACCAGACTGGCGGCGGCGGCATCCTGGGCCATCAGGCTATCGCAGACGCCAACACCGACGGCTACACCATCGGTATGATCACCTTCGAGCTGGCTACCTATAAGAAGCTGGGTACCAGTGAACTGACCTGGGAGAATTACGCTCCCCTGTGCCGCGTCAACACCGACGCAGCTGCCATCACCGTCGGCGCAAAGTGGGCTGCTGACAACGGCATCACCGACCTGTCCGGTTTCATTGATTACTGCAAGGCTCACCCCGGTGAGGTGCAGATGGGCGGTTCTTCCAACGCTTCTGTCTGGCACATCGCTGGCGGCTACCTGATGAGCGCTACCGGCATCGACATCCAGATGATCACCTATCAGGAAGGCGCTGCTACCGCTGTCCAGAACGCAGCCGGCGGCTTCATTCAGGGCGTTACCGTCTCTCTGGCCGAAGCTCGCAGCTTCATCGAGTCCGGCGACCTGATCTGCCTGGGCGTCATGGACGAAGAGCGCAACCCCGTCTTCCCCGATGTTCCTACCTGCAAGGAGCAGGGCTACGACATCACCTACTACACCCAGCGCGGTATGGCCGCTCCTCTGGGCGTTGATGATGCCATCATGACCCGTCTGGAAGAGGCCTGCGCCGCTGCCATCGAGGACCCTGACTTCGTGACCTTCATGAACAACAACGGTCAGGCAATCTCCTATCTGGATGCACAGGGCTATGCTGACTACCTGAAGCAGGCTGCTGTCGATGTCGCAGCTGCTATGGACGCTGTCGGCCTCTGATTTGTCTCTCTGAGTATTTGCTGGGGCAGGCAGTTCATGCCTGCCCCTTTTTATGAGAAGATATAGAGAGGAGGAATCCCTTTTGAACAAAGACAAAATGAAAACGATGGCCTTCTCCAATCTGGTAGGCTCCATCATTTTCCTCGCGATCGGCATCTGGGCGTGGTTCCAGACCGATAATTTCCCTGAGGTGGCCAACACCTATGTGCAGGCTTCCACCTTCCCCCGCGTCATGATCGTGGGGATGCTCATCTTCTCGGTGGTCCTGCTCATCCAGTCCATCTTCAAGCTGATGGGTACCATGAAGCCCACCGACCCCGTTGCTGTCGAAGTCGGCACCCTGAATCCCCTCAAGGATAAGGGCGTGGCCGCTGCTTACCTCGTTATGCTCCTCTGTGTGCTGTTCGCGGCTCTGTTCAAGAGCTGCGGCTACATCCTGTGCGCTGTGGTGCTCTCGATGATCATCATGTTCCTTATCGGCAAGCGCAACTGGGTGCAGATGGTCCTTGTGAGCGTTCTGGTGCCGCTGCTGATGTGGCTGGTGTTCTACAAGGTGCTTACCGTCAATATTCCGCTGGGTCCGCTGAACTTCCTGCGCACCCTCGTGGACATGATATAAGGAGGGAGCACAGTTATGGATTTTAGTCTGCTTCTTTCCAGCTATGCTACTGTCTGGTCCAACCCCGAGGTCCTTCTGATGACCTTCATCGGCGCACTGGGCGGTGTTCTGCTGGGCGCTATCCCGGGCATGACCGCCACCATGGGCGTGGCGCTGCTCATCCCCTTCTCCTTCGGCATGGACCTCATCCCGTCCATCGGCCTGCTGCTGGGCATCTACTGCGGCGGTATGTACGGCGGTTCCATTTCCGCTATCCTCATCCACGCCCCCGGCACGCCCGCCGCAGCTGCCACCCTGCTGGACGGCTACCCCATGTGTAAGAAAGGTCAGGCCGGCAAGGCTCTGTCCGTCGCTATGTTCGCATCCTTCTGCGGCGGCGTCATCGGCGCACTGGTCATGACCTTCCTGTCTCCGCTGGTCGCTGATATGGCCATGAACTTCGGCCCCGGCGAGATGTTCATGCTGGCCGTCTTCGGTCTGTCTGTCATCGTCGCAATTTCCGGTAAGTCTGTGGCCAAGGGCCTCATCAGCGCCTTCTTCGGTATGCTGCTCTGCACCGTCGGCCTCGACCCCACCAACGGCATCCCCCGCTTCATCACCACCAAGCAGACCGGCCTGCTGGATGGCTTCCAGTTCATCCCCACTCTGATCGGTCTGTTCGCTGTCTCTGAAGTCATCGCCGGCGTTGAGCGCATTATCCGCGGCGAAGAGCATGAGCAGAAGTCCAACGAGAAGATCACCAACGTCCTGCCCGATTGGAAGACCATCAAGAAGATCTGGCCCAACATCCTCTCCGGCGGCCTCATCGGCACCTTCATCGGCGCCATCCCCGGCGCAGGCGGTGACATCGCCGTCTTCGTCTCCTACGGCGCCAGCAAGTCCGCCAGCAAGCACCCCGAGCTGTACGGCACCGGCATCCCCAACGGCGTTGCTGCTACCGAGTCCGCCAACAACGGCTGCTCCGGCGGCGCTATGATCCCCCTGCTGTCTCTGGGCGTCCCCGGTGACTCCGTCACCGCCATCCTGCTGGGTGCCTTTATCATGAAGGGCATCACCCCCGGCCCCATGATGTATGTCACCGAGCTGCCTACCGTCTACCGCGTCTTTGCGGCTCTGATGCTGGCAAACCTCTGCATGCTGGTCGTCGGCTGCCTGGGCGTCCGCTTCTTTGCAAAGATCGTCTCCGTCGAGAAGAAGATGCTCTACCCCATCATCCTCGTCATCTCCCTGCTGGGTGCTTTCTCCATCAACAAGAATGCCTTTGATGTGGGCGTCTGTGTCGCCTTTGGCATCATCGGCTGGCTGATGAACAAGTACGAGTTCCCGCTTTCTCCCATCCTGCTGGCCCTCATTCTGGGACCCATGTGCGAGAAGAACTTCGTGCGCTACATGAACATCCAGCGCGGCAACTTCTTCGCCATCACCACTTCTCCCATCGCAATGGTCTTTGCAACGGTCGCTATCCTGGTCATCGTCTACTCTGTCTACAACCAGAGCAAGATCAACAAGCGTGCTGCTGCAAACGCCGCGAAGGAGAACGCATAACCCCAACATCCAGACAAGCTCTGTCTTTTACATTCCCATGAAGCTGCGGCTGTCCCGTTCCGGCGGGGCGGCCGCGCTTCGCTTTTATAGGATAATGAGAAAGCCCCCGGCATTGCCGGGGGCTTTCATCGTGCTGTATTTTATTCTTCCGATTTAGGAGCTTCGGGGTGGCGGCACTTGGCCAGCATATCCAGCTCCGGCATCAGCTCGGTGCTGATGACCGAGAGCATCTGCTCCATCTTGTCGCAGTCCTCAGCCGGGAAGCGCTTGCGCACACGCTCGATGACCGTGTGCAGGTAAGAATAGCTGATGCTGTAGTAATCGATGTATTTCTGGGTGGGGCGCAGGAAGTATTCGCGGCGGTCGGTGGTGGACTGGATCTTCTCCACATAGCCCTTTTTGACGAGGCTGCCGATTTTATAAGCCGCGTTGGGGGTGGAGATGCCCATCATGCGGGAAAACTCTGCAATGGTGGGCTCCCCCATCGCCATGATGCCCTCCATGCAGAAGGACTCCACCGTAGTCAGCGTGGCTTCGCGGGTGGCAAAGCGCTGAAATACATTCTGATAAAAATGCAGCTTGAATTTTGTATAGACGTCCTGAAAGACTTCTTCCAGCATGGGGTTCTCCTCCAGTGAGCAAATAGCTCAAAAAATTTACCCTTTTAATAAGTATACCATGATTTGCGCCGGAGGGGAAGACAAAAATCTACGATTCCGTTAAGATTTTGTGACTTCTTCCTTCCCAGTATGGCCCATCCGCGCCCTGACGATGCTGAGCACGACGAGTTCGATGACGATGGCACAGGCCAGCAGCACGAAGGAGGTCAGGGTGTTGGCGGCATCGCCGAGGACAGCCTGTGCTGCGCCGCAGAGCAGATAGCAGCCCGCCGAGATGGCGGCGGCGGTCATGGCGTAGGGCAGCTGGGTGGAGACATGGTTCACGTGGCTGCAATGCGCGCCGGCAGAGGCCATGATGGTGGTGTCGGAGATGGGCGAGCAGTGGTCGCCGCAGACCGCGCCGGACAGGCAGGCGGCGATGGAGACGACCAGCATCTCACCCTCCGGGAACGCATGGCAGACGATGGGGACCAGAATCGAGAAAGTACCCCAGGACGTGCCGGTGGCAAAGGCGAGGAAGACCGCCACCACAAAGATGATGATGGGCAGCAGGTACTGCAGAGCCGCTGCAGAGCCGCTGAGCAGGCTTGCGACGTAGTATTTTGCGCCCAGCAGGCCGGTCATGCCGGAAAGCGTCCATGCCAGCGTCAGGATGAGCATGGGGCTGACCATGGCCTTGAAGCCCTCGGGGATGCAGGCGGCGAAGTCCTGAAAGGTCATGACGCCCCGCACGCGGTAAAACACGAAGGTGAACATCAGGGCAATGGCGCTGCCCAGCACGAGGCCCATGGAAGCGTTGCAGTCGGCAAAAGCGGTGACGAAGTCCACGCCCTCAAAGAAGCCGCCGGTGTACACCATGCCGAAGATGCAGGCCGCGATGAGCACCAGCACCGGCGCGATGAGGTCCACCACATGGCCGCGGGTGTCGCTGCCGTCGTCCGCGTCGTCGCCGTAGGGGCGGTCGTCGGTGGTGAAGAGGTCGCCCAGCAGGGCGTTATCCTCGTGCTTTTTCATGGGGCCGTAGTCGAGGCCGCTGAAGATGAGGAAGAGGCTCATCACCATGGTGAGGATGGCGTAGTAGTTATAAGGGATGGTGCGCAGGAACATGGTAAAGCCGTTGATGCCCGAGCCTTCCGGCACAGAGGACGTGACGGCGGCGGCCCAGCTGGACACCGGCGCGATGATGCAGACGGGTGCTGCGGTGGCGTCGATGAGGTAGGCCAGCTTTGCGCGGGAGACCTTCTGCCGGTCAGTGACCGGGCGCATGACGGAGCCGACGGTCAGGCAGTTGAAGTAGTCGTCCACAAAGATGAGGATGCCCAGCAGCAGGGTGGCGAACTGTGCGCCCGCCCGGGTGTGGATGTGGGTGGAGGCCCAGCGGCCAAAGGCGGCGCTGCCGCCGGCCTTGTTCATCAGGGCCACCAGAATGCCCAGCATCACCAGAAAGACGAGGATGCCGACGTTGCTGGAATCGGACAGCTTGGACACCATGCCGCCGTCTTCGTTGAAGAAGAGGGTGGTCAGCGCCAGCTCAAGATTGCCGTTGGCGTAGAGCAGTGCGCCGGTGGCGATGCCCACCAGCAGCGAGGTGTAGACCTCTTTGGTGTTCAGGGCCAGCACGATGGCTATCACAGGGGGCAGCAGGGACAGTGCCGAGCTGTACACGGCGCAGGTGTAGGTGGAAGGGTCGTCGATTTTGCCGGGCGTTGCGGCGGTACACCACAGCAGCAGGGCAAACACCAGCAACGCACCCACCCACGAGAGATTGGTTTTTTTCATGATAAACTCCTCGGTTGATTTTTTTGCAGCCTGCCGGGCAGACTAACCCTTTAGAAGCCGTTTTCATAAGCATTGCACACCGCCCGAACGGCCTTTTTGCCCGCATACTGCGTTGATTTCCCTTGCAATCCGCTCAGGATTGCTGCGGAAAATTGCCTTGTCTGCGAGCAAAAATTCTCGTCGTTCGATGTACCCTGCTTACAAAAACAGCTTCTAACGTGATGGGACACGGAAGGGGGTGTTGGCTGCGCCGGACTATAAAGCGATGTATTTAGAGCTGTTCCGTGCCAGCGAACAGGCGGCACGGCTTTTGCAGGAAGCTCAGGCCCGGGCCGAGCAGCAGCTGCTGGCTGCCGACCCGCCGCCCATCGAGCTTGCCGAGAAAAAAGAGTCTTAGCCCTTCTTGCTCTCAGCCTTGGCGGCAAACTTTGCGTCGTTGACCACAAAGCGCTCGTGGACGCCGCCGCCCACAGGGCCTTTCTCGTCGTACAGGGAGACTTTGAACACCAGCTTGCGGCCTTCCACAGCGGTCAGCTCGCTCTCGCAGGTGACGGTCATGCCCACGGGTGTGGGGGCGGTGTGCTCCAGCTCCAGCTTGGTGCCCACAGAGCCGCAACCCTCATCCAAAGCGTCGGCGACGCTCATCCAGCAGGTCTTTTCGGCCAGCGCCACCAGTGCGGGAGTGGCGAAGACATTCAGCGTGCCGCTGCCCATGGCCTTGGCGGTGTTCTCGGGGGTCACGGCGACGCTCTGCTTGCCACGGATCCCAGCTTCTAACATATAAAAATTCCCTCTTTCTTAATTTGTCGTGATGCCGCGGTTTGCGGAAGATAATTTCACATTTGTAAGGATACCACAAAATCCACGCCATTGCACCTGTTTTCGGAATTTTCCTTCAAAACTCTTTCCGTCTGAGGCCAAACGCGGTATCATAAGCTGGACAAGGAGGGAAAGAAGATGAACGATTTCTGGAAATCCTACGACATCACCCACGCCGAATACGGGGCCGATTACCGATGCTACCCGCTGTATGGCACTGTTCACCTCATGGAGCTGGCCATTTCGCTTGCCTTTATCGTGGGGACGGCCCTGTGGTATCGCCGCAGTTCTGCCCGCACCCGGCGGCGCATTTTAGTCGGAGTCACCGCTTTGCTCCTGCTGGACGAAGCTGCCCTTCTGCTGGGGATGGCCCTGACCGGCCAGTGGAATTGGAGCTATCTGCCTCTGCACCTGTGCAATATCAATGTCTTCGTCTGCCTGTACAACACGATCACGGACAGAAACTGGTGCAAAGAGGAGCTGTATGCCCTCTGTATCCCGGGCGCAATGCTGGCCCTGCTCTGCCCCAGCTGGCTGGATGTCCCCTCTTGGTGGACGCTCATCAATCTGCACTCCGTCAGTATCCATGCCCTGCTGGTACTCTATCCAGTCCTGCTGGTGGCGGGCGGCTACCGTCCCAGTCCCCGGCGGGTGCCGCAGGTGCTGGCGTTCCTGTTCGGCTCTGCTCTGCCTATCTACTTTCTGAATAAGTCTCTTAACACCAACTTCTATTTCCTCAATAATCCCTACGGGAACATCATCACCAGCACCTTCACGGCCCTGCTGGGCGAAAAATATTATATCCTGGGCTTCCTGCCTGCCACCGCGCTGGCGCTGTTCCTCATGTATCTGCCGTGGGCGGCGGACTATAAAAAGAAGAAGCGGGCATGAATGCAGTGCTTTGGAAAAAGGCAGTTCGGTCAGGACTGCCTTTTTCTGCTGCCCTAAATTGCACCCTTCCTGCAAAATAAATCTGCAAATTTCTTGCGTTTTGAGGTCTGTTTTATCAATTTTAAGAGAATGCTGATTTTTTATACAAAACTCCTTGACAGGAGCCATACAGCGTGCTATCATGAACACATGAACAGATGTTCATATATTGAAGCGAAAGGATGACAACGATGGCTGAGAATGCTCTTGCCCCAGAACAGAAGCTGCCCAAGGCCCCGCCGGAGCTGCCGGACGATGAGGTGCTCTACGAGCTGGCCGATTTGTTCCGGGTGTTCGGCGATTCCACCCGCATCAAGATACTCTACGCCCTCCACGACGATGAGCTGTGTGTGCAGGACATTGCAAATGCCGTCCAGCTCAGCCAGTCGGCGGTGAGCCATCAGCTGCGGGTGCTCAAGGACTCAAAGCTCGTCCGCTTCCGCCGCGACGGCAAGACCATTTACTATGCACTGGACGATGACCATGTGCGCAGCATCCTCTCCATGGGCATGGACCACATCGAAGAGTGATGCCCCGAAAACGCTGTAAGCTCTGCTGCACCCGGCGGCGGAGCGGGGATATAGAAAGAAAGGCTGGTACTTATTATGAAAAAGAGCTACAAGATCGAAGTTGACTGCGCAAACTGCGCCCAGAAGATGGAGGATGCCGCCAACACGGTCGCCGGTGTCGCAAAGGCTACCGTCAGCTTCATGACCCAGAAGATGAACGTCGAGTTCGATGAGGGCGCGGACGTCAAGGCTACCATGCAGAACGTCCTCTCCGCCTGCAAGAAGGTCGAGGACGACTGCGAGATCTTTGGCATCTGAGTTTCGACTTATACTGCCGGGATGCGCGTGGAAAATGTGGAAAAATAAATCAGCTTTCAACAATTTCCACGGCGTTTTCAACATCCTGGACGCAAAAATAGAAAAATGAACGCGCATTTGCGGCTTTTTGCGGGAAAAACTCGTGGAAAAGCCGGGGGAAAGCGTGGAAAACAAGCCCCTTGTGGGGAAAACCTGTTGAATCTGAGAAAACTGCCCCAAAAGGAGGCTGGTACCCGTGACGAAAAAACAAAAGAAAATGCTGTACCGCATCATCGCCGCTCTGGCGCTGGTGCTGGTGCTCAAGCTGCTGCCGCCTCTGCCCGCGTCGGTGGAGCTGCTGCTCTACTGTATCCCCTACCTCGTGGTGGGCTGGGATGTGCTCCGCAAGGCCCTTCTGGGCATCAAGAACCGTCAGCCCTTTGATGAATGCTTCCTGATGGCCGTCGCCACCGTGGGTGCCTTTGCGCTGGGCGATTACGTCGAGGGCTGTGCCGTTATTATCTTCTACCAGATCGGCGAGCTGTTCCAGGGCGTTGCCGTCGGCAAGAGCCGCCGCAGCATCTCGGCCCTGATGGACATTCGGCCCGACTACGCCAACATCGAGGGCGAGGACGGCAAGCTGGAGCAGGTGGACCCCGATGAGGTCGAGATCGGCACCATCATCGTGGTCCAGCCCGGTGAGCGTGTGCCTATCGACGGCGTCATCGTCGAGGGAGCTTCCACCCTCAACACCGCCGCCCTCACCGGCGAGAGCCTGCCCCGGGATGTCCGGTCCGGCGATGAGGTCATCAGCGGCTGTGTCAACATGAGCGGCCTGCTCAAGGTCAGGACCACCAAGGAGTTCGGCGAATCCACCGTCTCTAAAATTCTCGACCTCGTGGAAAATTCCAGCATGAAGAAGGCCCGCGCCGAGAACTTTATCACCCGCTTTGCCCGGGTGTATACCCCGGCGGTCTGCTACGGCGCGCTGGCGCTGGCCTTCATTCCCCCCATCGTTCTGCTGCTGATGGGCCAGCCTGCCCGCTTCGGCGACTGGGTCTACCGTGCCCTCACCTTCCTCGTCATCAGCTGCCCCTGCGCACTGGTCATCTCTATCCCGCTGAGCTTCTTCGGCGGCATCGGCGGCGCCTCTGCCTGCGGCATCCTCGTCAAGGGCTCGACCTATCTGGAAGAGCTGGCCGATACCCGCGTCGTCGTCTTCGATAAGACCGGCACCCTGACCCAGGGTACCTTCAAGGTCGTCAAGGTCTGCCCCGTGGAGGGCGGTACCGAAGACGGCCTCGTGGAAGCCGCTGCGCTGGCCGAGAGCTGGTCGAAGCACCCCATCTCCCTGAGCATCAAGGCTGCTTACGGCAAGGACATCGACGCTGCCCGCGTCACCGACGTGGAGGAGCTGGGCGGACACGGCGTTACCGCCAAGGTGGACGGCAAGCTGGTCGCTGCCGGTAATGCCCGCCTGATGGCAAAGCTGGGCCTCACCGTCCCCGATGTCCCCCAGACCGGCACCATCGTCCATGTGGCCATCGACGGCAAGTATGCGGGCTATCTGCTCATCTCCGACGTGGTGAAGCCCCACAGCGCACAGGCCATCAAGGGCCTCAAGCAGGCCGGCGTCCGCAAGACCGTCATGCTTACCGGCGACGCAGAGCCGGTGGCAAAGGCTGTCTCGGCAGAGCTGGGCATCGACGAGTACCACGCCGGCCTGCTGCCCGGCGATAAGGTGGACCAGATCGAGAAGCTCCTGGCTGCCAAGAACCCCAAAGAGATGCTGGCCTTCGTGGGCGATGGCATCAACGACGCCCCTGTCCTTTCCCGTGCGGATGTGGGCATCGCCATGGGTGCTCTGGGCTCTGACGCCGCCATTGAGGCCGCCGACGTCGTCCTGATGGATGACGACCCGGCCAAGATCGCCCTCGCCATGCGCATTGCCCGCCGCACCAAGAGCATCGTCTACCAGAACATCGTCTTTGCTCTGGCCATTAAGGCGGCCTGCCTGCTGCTGGGTGCTCTGGGTATCGCCAACATGTGGGCGGCCATCTTCGCCGATGTCGGCGTCATGGTCCTCGCTGTCCTGAATGCGACCCGCGCCCTCTACACAAAAGACCTCACAAAAAAATAAAAGATATAAAGCAAAGAGGGTTCTGTGCGTCCGCACAGAACCCTCTTTGCTTTATAAATAGTTCTTGCAAATGCAGATAAACCTGTTATACTACTGTATTGGAGGGTTGAAATAGATGCAGGAACAAAACAAAACAAATTTGAATCGCGCACCGGTATGGCGCGCGTTCCGGGCCGCAGCGCCTCAGACGCTGCCGGTGTTTGCCGGATATTTGGTGCTGGGCCTCGGCTACGGCATCTATGTGCAGTCGCTGGGCCTGCCGGTCTGGCTGCCGCCCCTGATGGGTACGGTAGTGTACGGCGGCTCGCTGGAATTCGTGCTGGCGTCGCTGCTTCTGGGCAGCTTTGCGCCGGTATCGGCCTTTCTGATGGCGCTGATGATCCAGGCGCGGCATCTTTTCTACGGCCTGACCATGCTGCAGCGCTACCGCGGCTACGGCCTGCGCAGCGCCTACATGATCTTCGCCATGAGCGACGAGACCTTTTCCATCACCTGTTCGGCAGAGCCGCCCGAGGGCGTGGATAAGGGCTGGTTCATGTTCTTCATCACCCTGCTGGACCAGATCTACTGGGTCGCCAGCGCGGCCATGGGCGCGGGCCTCGGCGCTGTCCTGCCCTTCAGCACCGAGGGCGTCGACTTCGTCATGACGGCTATGTTCGTGGTCATCTTCCTCAATCAGTGGGAGAAGGAAAAACAGCACGCCAGTGCCATCATCGGCATTGCCGCGCCGCTGGTCTGCCTGCGCATCTTCGGCTCGGGCAGCTTCCTCATCCCCTCGATGGTCTGCATCCTTGTGGCACTGCTGCTGCTCCGCCGCCCCATCGAGGCCAAAGAAAGCGAGGCGGCAAAATGAGCAATATCCAGTTCATCCTGACCATCGCCGTCTGCGCGGCGGCGACCATGCTCACCCGTTTTCTGCCCTTTCTGGTGTTCGGCTCCCGGGGCGGCAAGGTGCCTGAGGTGGTGGAGTACCTGGGCCATGTGCTGCCTGCCGCCATCTTCGGAATGCTCATCGTCTACTGCCTCAAGGGCGTCAGCCTCACCTCGGGCAGCCACGGCATCCCGGAGGCCATCGCCGTCGGTGTGACCGTTGCGCTCCATAAGTGGAAGCACCAGACGCTGGTTTCCATCGCCGGCGGCACTCTGTGTTATGTGCTGCTGGTGCAGATGGTGTTTTGAGCACGAAAAAGGACACGGCATTGCCGTGTCCTTTTTCGTGCTCAGTGATAGAACGTATCAAAATTGACCTGCCGGTAGAACCGCTGCTGCAGTTGGTCGAAGCTGTCGCAGTCCTGCGCCAGCAGCCACATGATCTTCGTCACGACGGCCTCAATGGTCATGTCGTGGGCCTCAAGGAAGCGGAAGCGGTTCTTGACCCGCTTGCCCACCTCATAGATGCCCACGTCGCTGCCCTCGTAAGTGACCTGGGTGGTGAGGATGAGCACCTTGTGGGTCTTGTCGTAGTCGCCGAGGCCCTCGGCGAAGGCGTCCATCAGCCGCTGGGGGATGCCGCCTACGCCAAAGCTCTCCACGATGACGCAGTCGTAGAGGCGGAAAATGTCGGGGATCAAATCGGGGCTGAGGCCGGGAGTCAGCTTGAGCAGAAAGACGCGGGGGCTGAGCGAGCGTCCAAACTCCACAGGGCCTGTGGGCCAGGGCGAAGGCACATACCGCACCAGACGGTCGCCCTGTACCAGTGCCAGCGCCGGGAAATTCACCGAGGCAAAGGCGTCGTAGCTGATGGTCTTGTTCTTCTTGGCGCGGGTGCCTGCGATGACATGGCCGCCAAACACCACCATGACGCCCCGGCTGCCGGGGTCGAGGGCGCAGATGACGCTGTCGCGAAGGTTTTTCTTGGCGTCGGTGATCTCGTTGGAGATGGGCTGCTGTGCGCCGGTGAGGATGACGGGTTTGTCGGCGTTCTGGATGAGATAAGACAGAGCCGCCGCCGAGTAGGCCAGCGTGTCGGTGCCGTGGCAGATGATGAAGCCGTCGTAGAGGGCATAGTTCTCCTGTACGGCCTTCGCCATCATCAGCCAGTGCTCCGGGCCGAGGTCGGTGCTGTCGATGCTGCACAGGGCCAGCGTGTCGGGGCAGCAGAGCTCGTTCAGCTCAGGCAGATGAGCCAGAAGCTCTTCGCTGGTGAGCACGGGCTTGAGGCCCTGCTGGGTGCGGACACTGGCGATGGTGCCGCCGGTGGTGATAAAAAGCAGACGCTGCTTTGTGGACATAGAAAAAGCCTCCATCAGGAAGATTGAATCGCATTCATAAAAAGTATAACACACTCGCCCGCCCTTGCAAAGTGGCGCTCGGGCGGAAAATGGAGGCTTTTGGAACTTGGTCATAGAAATCAGGGGGATTTGGTGTATAATAGAGAAGTAAAGCCCCGCGCCGTCGGCGCGCAAAGAAAGTAACTGATTTTACGATAATACAGGAAGTACAAGGAGGCCCACTATGTCCAACATCGTCATCATCGGCTCCGGCCCGGCGGGGGTGTCCGCCGCGCTGTACACTGCCCGTGCGGGGGTGGACACCACCGTCCTCACTCGGGGGCCGGGTGCGCTTGACCGTGCAGAGCTTATCCAGAACTACTACGGCTTCGCCGCCCCCATCTCGGGTGCGGAATTGGAGCGTCAGGGCATCGAGGGGGCCAAGGCTGTGGGCGTTAAATTTGTGACCACCGAGGCCGTGGGTCTGACCTATACCGATAAACTCACTGTAGAAACCCTCGATGGAGATTACCCGGCGGACGCTGTTGTCCTCGCCACAGGTGCTTCGCGGGCGACGCCCCGCATCCCGGGGCTGGCGGGCCTTGAGGGCCACGGCGTCAGCTATTGCGCCACCTGCGATGCCTTTTTCTATCGCGGCAAAGATGTGGCCGTGGTAGGCAGCGGCGAATACGCCCTGCATGAGGTGCAGGCGCTCCTGCCGGTGGCGGCCAGCGTCACCCTCCTGCTGAATGGTGCGCCGCTGGTGGCAGAGTTTCCGCCGGAGGTGACTGTCCGGCCGGAAAAAATCGACGCCATCCTCGGCGAGCAGAAAGTCACCGGCGTCCAGCTGTCCGGCGGCGATGTGGTGGAGCTGGCGGGTGTGTTTGTGGCTCTGGGCGTTGCGGGCAGTACGGCGCTGGCCCGGAAGATCGGTGCCGCCGTGGAGAACGACCGCATCGTGACAGATGAAAAAATGCAGACCACCGTCCCTGGCCTCTACGCCGCCGGAGACTGCACCGGCGGGCTTTTGCAGGTGGCGAAGGCCGTCTATGAGGGCGCTCTGGCAGGCACCGAAGCCGCCAAAGCGCTGCGGAAGGGGTGATCTGAGATGCCGGAGATCCTGCCCATCCCCAAATGCGGCGAGCACCGCCAATGTCTCGCCTGTGCCTTCCCCTTCTGGGACAAGCTGACCGCCGAGCAGCAGGATATGCTCTGCCGCACTACCCGCCCGGTGCGCTATCGCAAGGGCGAGCGGGTCCACAGCCCGGTGGAGAACTGCGTGGGCATCCTGCTGCTGCGCACTGGCCAGTTCCGGGCGTATCTTCTCTCCGACGATGGCCGGGACGTGACCCTCTACCGCCTCTTTGGCGGTGAGATCTGCATCCTCTCCGCCTCCTGCGTCATGAACTCGGTGAACTTTGACCTCTACATCGACGCCGAAGAGGACACCGAAGCCTACTGCATCAGCGCAGGCGTCTTCCGCAGTCTCATGCAGCAGAACGTGGAGGTGCGGTGCTTCGCCTACCAGATGACCGCTGAGCGCTTCTCCGACACCATGTGGACGATGCAGCAGATCCTCTTCATGAGCGCCGACCGGCGGCTGGCCATCTTCCTTGCGGACGAGCTTGCCAAGACCGGCGGCGACGATATCCGCCTGACCCAGGACCAGATGGCGAAGTACATGGGTTCTGCCCGCGAGGTGGTGAGCCGTCTGCTGAAATACTTCGCCGGTGAGGGCATCGTGAAGCTCTATCGTGGCGGCGTGACCGTGACGGATAAAGACCGTCTGATGAAGATAGCACACGGAGAATAAAACAGAAAAGGGACGCTGCGCATATACACAGAGTCCCTTTTATCGTGCGGAATTACCCCTTGCACCCCTGCTCTTCCCAGTCGCCGAAGTCGGAGACGTCGGCGATTTTAGTCGGGTCGAACTTACCGTTTTCGTCCTTGGGGGCGACGGCGGGGCCGGCCTCCACGGGGTTCGGGTTCGGAGCCTCGGGGTCACAGACCGGGCGATCTTCGCTCAGGTCGGGCAGGGTCACAGGCTCTGCGGCCTCAGCGGGCGCTGCCTCCGACTCAGAGGCGGCGGGCTCCTCAGCAGGAGCGGTCTCTTCTGCCGGTGCGGCGGCTTCGGCCTCTGCCTTGGTCTCACCCTCGGCGTATGCCTCGGCGGTCTTGGCGGCCTCTGCGTCGTCCTTTTCGGCTTCCTCGGGGAACTCGATGGATTCGATGATGGGTGCGGCCTTCTCGTTCAGGAGCTTGTCCATGATGACGATGGCGGCACCGGTGGCCGCCACAGCGGCGGCAGTACCCAGAATGCGGAAGATTGCTTTCATGCCATGACCTCCTTGGTTGTGTTGTAGTTAGGAGAAGGTGACAACATCGTTCAGCGGCTTCTCGGCAGGCTCCACCGACAGTGCGGTGAGCACCGGGCCTTTGCCGCGGTAGATGTTATGGAACTTATAGCCGACCTTTGCGGTCACTTTGACCCATGCCCGCTGCTCGAGGGCCTTGTAGCCGTCGTAGCTGCAGGGGAAGCCCACGAACTGGATGTCCTGCACGCAGCAGGTCATGGCGAACCGGCCCGGCACGAAACTGTTCTTGCCGGCGCGGTTGGTCTGGCAGACCTGTGCGAGGAACTTGACGGTCTTGCCCGCGTACTTCTGGGGCTCGTCCTGACAGTCCATATACCAGATGCCGTAATCGTCGTCCGGGATGTCGATGACCGGGGCGTTGATGTCGAAGGGCAGCGGGTCGGGGATGTCGTCGTAAGCCACGCTGCCGTCCTTGAACTCGTAGGCGATGTCGCACTTGCGGGATGCCTGACGCACCAGCTTGTGCAGCTCCTGACGGGCGGCGTCGTTGTTGACGGCCTCGGCGCGGTTGAAGACGATGAGTTCACTGCGGGCGATCTTGTCCAGCATCAGCGCACGCATGGAGTTGTCGCGGGCGTAGGTCAGCGCGGTGGTGCCGTCGGCGGTGGCGATGCACTGGTAGACGATCCAGTTTTCGGGCAGATTGTTTGCCAGGTCCTGCAGCATCCACATACCGTTATACTCGATGACCACGCGGCCTGCGTCGGCCTCCTTGGCCAGCTTTGCGAGGTTCTGGGGGTTCAGCTCAGCCTTGTCCTCGAGGTTGTAAAGGGTCACGCCGGGGAAGGCGAACTTCTTCTCATTGTACTCTTCTTCGCCCTCCTCGCAGACCAGCAGAAGGGTCTTGTCGCCGGAGTCGAAGTTGGGGTCTTCAAAAGTCTCCTGAATGAACTTGGTCTTGCCGCTCTCGAGGAAGCCCACAAACAGGTATACCGGGATCTCATTTGCCATAATCTTTTATCCTTTCAGGGTCGATCAGCAGCCGAACAGTGCGGCGATGCCCTTTTCATCCAGCTTGGAGCCGATGACCACCAGTTTGCCGCCGACGTCTGCACCGCGTGCGCGGACTTCCCACTCGCCGGGAACGTAGTCGAACTCCAGCCAGCCGTCTGCGCCGCCGTCCACGATGCCCTTGGAGCGGAGGATCATGCCGTAATTGCCGGTGTCCAGCTCGGTGAGGGCGTGCTCAATGTCAGCCTTGGAGAACTTCTTGGCCGTCTCGACGCCCCAGCTGGTGAAGACCTCATCGGCGTCGTGGTCATGATGATGGTGGTGATGGCCGCAGCAGCAATGCTCGTCGTGGTCATCATGGTCGTGGTGGTGATGATGCTCATGCTCGTCTTCATCATCGTCATCGTGGTCATGGTGATGGCCGCAGCAGCAATGCTCGTCGTGGTCATCATGGTCGTGGTGGTGATGATGCTCATGCTCGTCTTCATCATCGTCATCGTGGTCATGGTGATGGCCGCAGCAGCAATGCTCGTCGTGGTCATCATGGTCGTGGTGGTGAT
>OOAQ01000345.1_pt1 | contig 38871 bp, 34 predicted proteins | sample 1671051 | NCBI WGS metagenome assembly OOAQ01 (sample SAMN06348117, study PRJEB24527) | human gut metagenome | biome: human gut; feature: ankylosing spondylitis patient; material: feces | host: Homo sapiens | place: China | collected 2015-10
CTCTTTCCCTACACGACGCTCTTCCGATCTGTTCAGCATGCTGAAAGCAAACGAAAAAGCCTATTCCACAGCGCCGCGCTTTCGCAGAAAGCGGCGCTGTAAATGCTGTTTCCCTCTACGACCCCATCTGTGAAAAAACAATTCAGGAAAATCCGCAGATTTTCCTGAATTGCAATTATAAAATAAATTTTCCGCTGAATATGCCCAGAGCAAGGCGGAGGGCATTCAAAATCGTTCCGGCATAATGCCCCGCCCTGTTTCATACGATTACAACAAGCGGACCGGAATCCTGTCCGGTGCACAGCGCAAACGGGAAGGGGAGAGCAATTTGGCAAATCAGGAACAGAAGAGCATCTGCCGCGAGATCGGCGCACGCACCGGCGGAGATATCTACATTGGGGTGGTTGGCCCGGTGCGCAGCGGCAAATCCACCTTTATCAAGCGTTTCATGGAACAGCTGGTGCTGCCCGCCATCGGCCCGGCGGCTGCGCGGGAGCGTGCCCGGGACGAGCTGCCCCAGTCGGCAGCGGGCCGCACCATCATGACCACGGAACCAAAATTCATCCCGGAAGCAGCCGTGCCCCTGCAGTTGGAGGGCGGCGGCGAGTGCCGGGTGCGGCTCATCGACTGCGTGGGTTACATGGTGGAGGGGGCTATGGGCCACGAGGAGAACGACAAGCCCCGCATGGTCAAAAGCCCGTGGTTCGACCACGAGGTGCCCTTCGACCTTGCCGCCGAGACCGGCACCCGCAAGGTGATCTGCGAACATTCCACCATCGGCATCGTGGTCACCACCGACGGCTCTGTGAGCGATATCCCGCGGGAGGGCTATGCCAGAACCGAGAAGCGCATCGTGGAAGAACTGGATGCGCTGGGCAAGCCCTACATCATCCTGCTCAACAGCACCCACCCGGATGCGCCGGAGACGAAGCAGCTGGCCGAGGGCATGGCCCGGGACTACGACCACACCGTGCTGCCGGTGAGCTGCGTGGATCTGGACGCGGAGGCACTCGGCAGCATCCTGCGGCAGGTGCTGTACGAGTTCCCGGTGCAGGAGCTGGATTTTGCCCTGCCGCGCTGGGTCACGATGCTGGAAAACGGCCACTGGCTGCAAACGCAGGTGTACGATGCGGCCATGCAGCTGGCGGCAAAGGTCTCCCGCATGAAGGATGTGCCCTCCGGAACAGACGCACCTGCGCTGGAATGTGACGCAGTGCAGCGCTCGGCCATCAGCGGCATCGACCTTGCAAACGGCAGTGTGCGCATCACGGTGGAGCTGAAGCCGGAAATTTTCTATCAGGTGCTGAGCGAGCAGACCGGCCTTGCCATTGGCGACGAAGCGGGCCTGATGCCCTGCATCATGGAGCTGGCAAAGGCCAAACGGGAGTACGAGAAGGTGCGCAGCGCCCTTGAGCAGGTGGAAGCCACCGGCTATGGCATCGTGATGCCCACGGTCAGCGAGCTGAAACTGGAACAGCCCCAGATCGTGCGGCAGGGCACGAACTACGGCGTGCGGCTGGAAGCCTGCGCGCCCTCCATCCAGATGATGAAGGCCACCATCCACACCGAGATCAGCCCCATCGTGGGCACCGAAAAGCAGAGCGAGGACCTTGCCCGCAGCCTGCTGGCCGGCTTTGAGGACGACCCGGAAAAGCTGTGGGAGTCCAACATCTTTGGCAAGAGCCTGCACGAGCTGGTGAACGAGGGCTTGCAGAACAAGCTGCTGCACATGCCGCAGGAAGCCCGCGGCCGCCTGCAGGATACGCTGGAAAAAGTCATCAACGATGGATGCAGCGGCCTCATCTGTATTTTGCTGTGAACCGCTCCGTCATCGCAGCCCGCCTGAGAGGTTATACTCCCTCAGGCACCGCGCAAACCCCTCCTGCGTGGAGCAGAAGGTGATGCCCTGCGCGGCGGCTTTGCAGCCATCCATCCGCAGGTTGCGGTGCCAGCCGGTGATCTCAATGGCAACGGAAATGCCCAGCAATTCCGCGAACTGCCGTGCGGTCTCGACCATGCTGCGGTCGTTGTCGCTGCCAAAGTTGTACACACCGCCGGGCAGGGAGAGCGCCGGGTACAGGTTCTCGATGACCTCCCGCACAAAGCTGATGCCCCGCCAGTCGTGGGCGGAAAACTGCACCGGCGTCCCACGCAGAGCGGCCCGCAGCAGGTTCAGCGGCAGATTGCCCCGGATGGGAAGCTGATAGCCGGGCAGGTCGTACATCCAAGGTACCCGCAGAAACACGGCGTCCGGCAGGACATCCAGCACCCGCTGCTCGGCTTCCAGCTTGTGCTGCCCGTAAATGTTGGAGGGGGAAAGGGACAGCGTTTCGGGCAGGGGACCTTCCTGCGCTGCCCCGGAATACACCTGATCGGAGCTGAACGCCACGAGTTTCGCGCCGGTCTCGGCCGCGGCCTGCGCCATCCAGAGCGGCACTTCCACATTGGCGCGGCGGGAGTCCTCCGGGTGCTGCTGGCAGTAGCCGGTATCGGAAAGCGCGGCCAGATGCAGTACAACGTCCGGCTGCACCTGTGCAGCAAAACGGCAGAGGTCTTCCTGCGTGGCCGCCGCCAGAAACCCGCGCGGGAACGCAAGAAGCTCTGCTTTTTCGCGCCATTGCTGCATCACGCGGGCCCCGACAAAACCGCCCGCACCGGAAACAAGGATCTTCTGCATCTTCATCACCGTACCAAAAACAATTCCAGAACAAACACTACGGCGCAGCAGGCGACCGACACCTGGAACAGGCTGGCCCCGAACCAAGCGGCGGCGATGCCCACCACCAGCGCCGCTGCACCGGCCAGAGGGCTCTGGGTGGCGTTGACGATGGCCGGAAAGGTCATTACAGCCAGCGTCACATAGGGCACATAAAATAGGAATGACTGGATGAACCGGTTCTGGATGGGCTTGCGGATGAGCGTTAGCGGCAGAACGCGGATGGCGTAGGAGACCGCCGCCATCACGGCGATGTAGACCCAATTGTTGTATGTCATTGTTCAGCCTCCTCAGCTTGCGTGGGAACCGGGAACAGCACCGCCGCCCCGCAGGAGATGAGCACCGTGAGCAGGATGGTGCGGGTGCCGTCGGAGAGCGATGCGATGCCCGGCAGGTAATTGCAGACAAAGCTGAGAGCAAAGCTCAGCGCCACCAGAACGGCCACGACCTTGTTCTTGCGGGCCGGGGGGATGATGATGGCAAGGAACATGCCGTAGAGCGCGACACTCAGAGCGCTGACGGCCCGCAGGGGCAGCAGGTTGCCCGCCACGATGCCTAGCGCGGTGCCCATAGCCCAGGCCGGTGCCGCCAGTGCGATGGCACCGTAGGTGTAGAACGGGTTCAGGTAGCCGGGCCGTGCGATGGTGATGCCGAACAGCTCATCGGTGACATCGTAGCCGATGATGAGCCGGTGGAAGAAGGGTGTGCCGGGGGCAAACCGCTGGGCCAGCGCGCAGCTCATCAGCAGATACCGCGCGTTGGCAATGAGGGTGATGATGGCCACTTCCACATAGGTGGCCCCGGCGGCAATGAGCGAAAACGCCGCATATTCTCCGGCGGAAGCATTGTTGAACAGGCTGGCAACAAACCCCTGGATGGGGGTCAGACCCGCGTTGCGGGCCGCAATGCCCAGCGAAAAAGAGACGGCAAAATACCCCAGTGCGATGGGCACACCGTCCCGCATCCCTTCGCAGAACACCTTCCGGCTGAATGCGTAGGGCTTGACTTCGGTTTCCATTGAGTTCCAGACTCCTTTCCTACTTCAAGAAACGAAAACAATTATAGCACATCCGCCCGGCAAAGACAAAAGAAAATGCCTCAGCTTTTGGAAGGAAAGCTGAGGCATTTTCACAGAGAAGGGAGCTGTGGCTTATTCCACAACATCTTCGAACTGGCTGTTGTACAGGTCTGCGTAGAAGCCGCCCTTTTCGATGAGCTGGTCATGGGTGCCCTGCTCGACGATGTCGCCGTCCCGCATCACAAGGATGAGGTCGGCGTCCCGGATGGTGGACAGGCGGTGGGCGATGACGAAGCTTGTGCGGCCGCGCATCAGGTTGTCCATTGCGGTCTGGATGCGCTGTTCGGTGCGGGTATCCACGCTGCTGGTGGCTTCATCCAGGATCAGGATGCGGTTGTCGGCCAGGATGGCGCGGGCAATGGTCAGCAGCTGCTTCTGGCCCTGGCTGACGTTGGAAGCATCCTCGTTCAGCTCCATCTGGTAACCGCCGGGCAGGGTGCGGATGAAGTGGTCTGCATTGGCGGCTTTGGCTGCGGCGATGACTTCTTCGTCGGTGGCATCGAGGCGGCCGTACCGGATGTTCTCCATGATGGTACCCTTGAACAGCCAGGTGTCCTGCAGCACCATGCCGAAGCCCTCGCGCAGAGCACTGCGGTCAAAGTCGCGCACATCGTGGCCGTTCAGGGTGATGGAACCGGAATCCACATCGTAGAACCGCATCAGTAGCTTGACCATGGTGGTCTTGCCCGCGCCGGTGGGGCCTACGATGGCGACCTTCTCGCCGGGGTTCACGGTGCAGCTGAAATCGTGGATGATGGTCTTTTCGGGCACATAGCCGAACCGGACGTGGTCAAAGGTGACCTGACCGTCGATGCAGGCGGGGTCTGCCCGGCGGGCCGGGTCGGCGAGCTGGGCTTCTTCCGGCTCGTTCAGGAACTCGAAGACGCGCTCCGCCGCAGCGGCCATGCTCTGCAGCATGTTCGACACCTGCGCGAGCTGCTGGATGGGCTGGGTGAAGTTCTTGACATACTGGATGAACGCCTGAATGTCGCCGATGGTGATGACGCCGTTGGCGGCAAACACGCTGCCGACGATGGCCACGGCTACATAGCCCAGATTGCCCACAAAGTTCATGATGGGCTGCATCAGGCCGGAGAGGAACTGGCTCTTCCAGGCGGATTCGAACAGCTTGTCGTTCGCGGTGTTGAAGTCGGCCAGCACAGCGGCTTCGCGGTTGAATGCCTTGATGACGTTGTGGCCGGAGTAGACTTCCTCCACCTGGCCGTTCACGACGCCCAGAGTGGCCTGCTGGGCCTTGAAGTACTTCTGGCTGAATTTGACCACCAGCAGCACCAGCGCCAGCGAAACGGGCAGGATGAGCAGGGCGATGAGGGTCATTCTGGGGCTGATGGAAAGCATCATGAGGAGCACACCGATCATGGTGGTCACACTGGTGATGAGCTGGGTGACGCTCTGGTTCAGACTCTGGCCCAGAGTATCGACGTCGTTGGTGATGCGGGAGAGCACCTCACCGACGGTGCGCTTCTCAAAGTAGGCGAGGGGCAGGCGGTCGATCTTCTCGCTGATCTGGCGGCGGAAGTCGTAGCATACCTTCTGCGAAAGGCCGGTCATCAGCCAGCCCTGAATGAAGCTGAATGCGGCCGAGCAGAGGTACATGGCCAGCAGGATGAGCAGGATTTTGCCGATGTAGCCAAAGTCGATGCTGCCAACGCCGCGCAGTCTGGCGATCCAGCCGGTGGCAAGGGCCGTGGTGGCCTTGGCCAGGATCTTCGGGCCTGCGATGTTGAAGATGGTGGAGAGGATGGCGAAAACGATGACGACGATGAGGGAGATCTTATAGGCGCCCATGGTCTTGAGCAGCTGCAGCAGCGTGCCCTTGAAATCCTTGGCGCGTTCCGTCGTCTGGCGTCCGGGTCTCGGCATGTTACTTCTCCTCCTTTCCGGTGTTCAGGTCTTTCAGATCCAGCTCTTTCTGGCTCAGCTGGCTCCGCGCGATCTCCTGATATTCGGGGCAGGAGGCCATCAGCTGGGCGTGGGTGCCACGGCCCACCAGACGGCCCTCATCGAGGACCAGGATCTGGTTGGCGTGGAGCACCGTGGAGATGCGCTGTGCCACGATGATGACGGTGGCGTCGCCGGTCTCCGCCTTCAGGGCGCGGCGCAGGGTCACGTCGGTCTTGTAGTCCAGGGCGGAGAAGCTGTCGTCAAACAGATAGATGCGCGGCGCTTTTGCAATGGCGCGCGCAATGGAAAGGCGCTGTTTCTGCCCGCCGGAGACGTTGGAGCCGCCCTGCGCGATGGGGCTGTCGTAGCCTTCGGGCTTGGCGTCGATGAACTCGGCGGCCTGTGCGATGGCAGCTGCTTTCTTCATGTCGGCGTCGGTGATCTGTTCGCCGCCGAACTTCAGGTTGCTCGCAATGCTGCCGCTGAACAGGATACCCTTCTGGGGCACATAGCCCAGCAGGCTGTGCAGCGTCTCCTGCGGCATGTCGCGGACGTCGATCCCGTCCACGGTCACTTTGCCGCTGGTCACATCGTAAAAGCGGGGGATGAGGTTCAGCAGGGTGGATTTGCCACAGCCGGTGGAACCGATGATGGCGGTCGTCTGGCCCGGCTCAGCGGTAAAGCTGATGTGCTCCAGCGCGTCGCTGTCGGCACCGGGGAAGCGGAAGCTCACATCCTCGAATCGCACCACACCGTTCCAGTGGCTGCGCTCCCGCGCAGGCTGGGCGGCGGCTTCGTCGGGGTCGTGGATGGAAGCGGTGGTGCGGCACACTTCGTCGATGCGGTCTGCGGCCACACCGGCGCGGGGCAGCATCACGGCCACCATCGCCAGCATCAGGAAGGACATGACGATCTGCATCGTGTAGGTGATGAAGGCGATCATCTCGCCCACCTGCATGTTGCCGGCATCCATGGCCTTGCCGCCGAACCAGACGATGAGCAGGCTGGTGCCGTTCATGATAAGGGTCATAAAGGGCATCATGGCGACCATGGCGCGGTTGGTGAACAGCTGGGTGCCCATCAGCTCCTTGCTGGCCTTGTCAAAGCGCTCTTCCTCGAAGGTCTCACGGCTGAACGCGCGCACCGGCATCACGCCGGTCAGGATCTCGCGGCTGACGAGGTTCAGTTTGTCCACAAGGGTCTGCATGATCTTGAACTTCGGCATTGCGATGTTCATCAGGAACACGATGAGGCAGAGCAGCAGGACCACGTCCAGCACGATGATCCAGGCAAGGCCGGTGTTGCCCTGCACAACATGGAGCACACCGCCGATGCCCAGGATGGGCGCATAGGCCACCATGCGCAACAGGATGACGCAGACGAACTGCACCTGCTGGATGTCGTTGGTGGTGCGGGTGATGAGGGACGCGGTGGAGAAGTTCTCAATCTCCGCGTTGGAAAAGTGGATGACGCTGGAGAAGGTCTCGCGGCGCAGGTCGCGGCCGATGGCGGCGGACACCCGGGAGGCCAGGAAGCCCACCGCGATGGACACGGCCACCATCAGCAGGGTCAGGGCCAGCATCTGGCCGCCTACCTTATATAAATAGTGCATCTGCACAGCGTGGGCAATGCCCTGGGCCTCGTATTCCAGCCCCACCAGCAGCAGAGCCTGGCTCTTCAGGTTCTCCACCACGGTGTCGTCCAGCTGGCCGATGGCACCGGTCAGCTGCTGCTGCACGGTGTCGCGGCGGAAGCCGGGCATCTGGCTCATGGCGGCAAACTGGCCGCACACGGTGTCCAGGTCCTTGGCCGTGGGGGCTGCGGTCTCGGTTTCCGTGTCGGGATTGCGGTCGGCACCGGAGGCCTGCAGGTCCGCAAGGCCGGTCATGCCCATGCCGGTCTGCCCGGCGGGGGTGTTGGCTGCCTGGGCGGCCGCCAGATACAGCACGATGTCCGGGGTGGTCACAGCATCTTCCAGCGCAGTGCGCTCGTCGGCGGTCAGGTCGGTGCGCAGGCGCAGCACATCGCCGTCGGCGGTGTAGGCGTTCTGGAAGGCAGCGGCGTCCTCCTCGCGCATCAGCAGCGAGAGGGCATCCAGGGTGCTCTGCCGCACGGTGTCGGGCAGGGGGCTTTCGATGCCGCCCTGCTGGATGCCGGTGTCCACGATCTTGCTGGTGTAGTCCGGCAGCGACAGATCGCAGTACGCCTGCACGAACAGCAGTGCGAACACCACGAGGCAGACGGCCCAGTGACGGGCCAGCTGCTTAAAGATCTTTGTCATGGTTTGGTTCTCCCTTCGGTTTGGTGGTACGCGCAGCGTTTTCCGCAAGAATGGCTTCCATCAGCGCGCCGCGCAGCGCTTCCATCTGGGCCAGCTGTTCCGGCTCCAGCCGGGCCATGACACTGGAAAAGTAGTCCCCAAGAGCAGCCTCGCACTGTCGGCAGGCCTCGTATCCCTTGGGCGTGAACCGCACCAGCGTCTTGCGGCGGTCGGCAGGGTCGGCAAAGCGTTCCACAAGGCCGTCCTGCTCCATCTGCCGCACCGTGCGGGAAATGGCAGGAAGCGGTTGATGAAGCTCCTGAACAAGATCGGAGATATAAACGGCACCGTCCTGTCCATGGAGCCGAATGCAGCCCAGCAGCCCTTCCAGCATGGGAAAGTGGCGCTTGGGGCAGTCGGCCAGAGCGGCCTTCATGCCGGCCTTGGATGCTTTGCTCAGCCGGTGGATGTAGCGGCAAAGCCCACGGAAACTCAACGTGGATTCCTCAGACACGCGATCCCTCCTCTCAAAAATTACTTAACAGCTGTTAACTGTTAACGCTTGACAATAATAGCCTTTTGCCGGCCGGATTGCAACCCCCTGCAGGGATTGTTTCACAAAAGTTCACAAACGTTTGTGTCCCGCATACACATAAAGCAAAGGGGGCATCGGGCATGGAACAGCGTTTGTGGATGATCCTGCAATTGTTCGGCGGGGCGGCACTTTTCTTATACAGTATGGACACCCTCACGGACGCTTTGCAGCAGGCGGCGGGGGACACCCTGCGGCAGGCCCTTGCCCGGCTCACGGCCCACCCGCTGGCCGGGGTGCTCACGGGGGCGGCGGTCACGGCGGTGGTGCAGAGCAGCTCGGCGGTCACGGTGCTGGTGCTGGGCCTTGTGGGGGCCGGGCTGCTGACCCTGCAGCGGGCCGTGCCGGTGGTGTTCGGGGCCAACATCGGCACCACGGTCACCGCGCAATTGCTGGCCTTCCGGCTGGAGGATGCCCGGTATCTGCTGCTGGTGGCGGGGCTGCTGCTCTGGTTCGCGGGGCGCGGGCGTCTGCACGCAGCCGGGCAGGCGCTGTTTGCGTTCGGCCTGCTGTTTGAGGGCATCGCGGTCATGGCCGAGGCCATGGAGCCGTTGGCAGCGGGGCCGGTGTTCCGGCAGTGGATGGCCCAGGTGCGGCACCGCCCCGGCCTGGGCCTGCTGGCAGGGCTGGGCATGACCCTTGCCGTGCAGAGCAGCTCCGCCACCATTGCGGTGCTGCAGCAGGCGGCCGCCCGCCCCGGGCCGGACGGCGGGTGCCTGCTGGGCCTTGCGGGGGCCATCCCGGTGCTGTTGGGGGACAACATCGGCACCACGGTCACGGCGGTGCTGGCATCGGTGGGGCAGAGCCGGGACGCCAAGCGTCTGGCGGCGGCCCACGCCCTGTTCAACCTGTCCGGGGCGGCGGTGTGCTGGCTGCTGCTGCCCCAGTTCACCGCGCTGGTGCGGCTGGTCTCGCCCCACGGGCCGGAGAGCGCCGTGCTGGCCCGGCAGATCGCCAACGCCCACACCCTGTTCAATCTGGGCTGCACGGTGCTGTGGCTGCCCCTGACCCCTTGCATGGTGCGCATCGTGTGCATTCTATTGCCGGAAAAGCACGCCCCTGAGTTGAAACGAACGCCCTAAAATGGTATAATGACAGTGTATCGAAAATTTTGTGACGCTTTTGTTGCACAAACGATGAACGGACCCTTCTGTGGGCCTGCAGCGGTGTGCGGCTGCCAGGGCACAGAGCGAACCAAGAGGACGTGTTTACTATGAAGGATATCATCAACGGGTTGATCGAGCGGTTCCGCAGGCAGCATGTACAGGCCCGGCGCTATGTGGCCATGATGCTGGTGCTGGCCCTGCTCACCACCCTGTTCGTCAACTGGCAGCTCCATGGGGTGGGCATCTCCATGACTGCCGACTACCACTGCGGCTACGAGGAGCACCAGCACACGGCGGCCTGCTACGAAAAAGTGCTCACCTGCGGTTACGAGGAGGGCGAGCCGGAAACGCCCGTCACCTCTTCGGACAGCAGCGCCGATCCGGTGTCCGCCTACAGCGCGGCCGAGCCGGAAGAGCCGGTGCAGACCGAGCCGGAGACCATCTGGGTGCCCCATGAGCACACCGATGCCTGCTACGAGGAGCACCGGGTGCTGACCTGCTATCAGGAAGAGCACGAGCACACCGACGACTGCTTTGACGAGTACGGTGCGCTCATCTGCGGCGAGTTCGAGCATATCCACGACGACAGCTGCTACACCACCGAGTATGAGCTGGTGTGCGGCCTGGACGAGGGCGAACTGGTGGAGGAGCCCAACCCCGCCTATCAGGAAATGCCTGCCAGCCGCCCCGTGGTGGACTTGCCCCCTGAGCCGGCCGAGACCACCCCGGACGAGCCGGTGCTGCATCATCACACCGACGCCTGCTACACCGAGGAGCTGGTGTGCACCATCCCGGAGCACCACCACACCGTGGAGTGCCTGGCCGATACCCAGGCCGACGTGGAGACTGCCGAGGAATGGCAGGCCGCGGCCAACGTGGCCCTGAACGGCAACTGGGCCGAGGACCTGCTCACCGTGGCAAAGTCCCAGCTGGACTACCAGCAGAGCGACAAGAACTTCAAGCTGGATGTGGAGGACCAGCAGGTGCTGCGCGGCTACTCCCGCTATGGTGCCTGGTACGGCAACCCCTACGGCGCCTGGGACGTGATGTTCCTGTCCTACTGCCTGCACTTTGCGGGTGTGCCCCAGACGGTGGTGCCCCAGCGTGCGGGCGTGATGGCCCTGCACAGTGACCTGCGCGGCTCCCAGTGGCTCACCGACGCCGACGGCTCCACCGCAAGGCCCGGCGATATCGTCATCTACAACACCCTCACCACCGAACAGGTGGCCGTGGACGAGAGCTCCTATGGCATCGCCCTGCTGGACCTGGACGAGGACCCCGACACCGCCGCCCAGCTCACGGCTTCCGAGCCGCAGGTGGACACCCGCACCGTGACCACCGAGACGGTGGGCGTCGTGTCCGCCGTGGACCCCGACGCCGGGACCCTGACCGTGATCTCCGGCAACGTGGACGGCAAGGTGGCCGAGGTGCCCGCTGCCATGTCCGACGTGACCAGTGTCATCTCGGTGACCGGCGCCTATGCCGCCGAGACCACCGCTGTGGCCCCGGAGGACCCGGCAGGCTCCCAGGAGGAGCTGGACGGCAGCTATGCGCTGCTGGAAGATGAGGATGGCTTTGGGGCCACCGTGGAATGGGTCGGCGAGGCCCGGCAGCAGGACCCCGATGCCCCGGCCCTGCTGGCAGAAACTGCCGATACGGAGGTGATGCTGGACCCCACCTGGATCACTAAGATAGCGTTCGAGCAGAAGGTCAATGGCTCCTGGGAGCCTTTGGTGGGGAATGAAGTGGAAAGCGGTACCAACGTGCAGGTCACCGTGACCTACAAGCTGCTTCCAGGCACCCTGACGCCGGACCGGCCGACCCTGTGCTACCAGCTGCCGGATGCCATGAAGCCCAAGCAGCCCACCTCCGGCAATATCAAGGACGAGACCGACAACAACAAGGTCATTGGCACCTATACCATCGACACCGACGGCCTGGCAAAGCTGACCTTTTATAAAAGTGATAAGTTCACCGGTTTGGATGCCAACGGCAACCGGGAGTTTACCGGAACCTTCCAGTTCTCCCGGAAAGTATGGGCAGATGATTTTGCAAATGACAAAAACATTACCTTTAAAGATGGCTTTACTCTGACCATCAAGCGGAAAACAGCGGATATAAAGATCAGTAAAGGGTACACCGGCTATTGGAGTGCCTTTGAAAATCATCCGGAAAGTGGCACCTTCATAAACCATTATAAGGTGACGGTGGAGACCACCAACGGTACCAAAGACCCGGTGACCCTTACGGATACCCTGAACACGAATCAGAGTGGAATCAGTGCTGGTGATTACCTGAAGGGCGGCACCTACCTGAAAAACTCCTTTAAACTTTACAAGGAGGACGCTTCGGGTAAACGAACGGAGATCCTGCCGTTCCCCGACTGCAAAATCCAGGAGGACAGCAACGGCAACCCCCAGGTGGTCATTAAGGACCTGGAAGCATTGGAGATCGAAGAAAAGTACATCTGGTACTATGACGTTCAGCGGAACTATGCGGACTTTGACGAAATGCCCGACGGTGTCGGTATGATCTTCAATACGGCAACAGCGAAGGCAGGGGACGGGGAGGAAAAGAAGGCTGAAGCATACTACACATGTAAAACCCCTCGCATTGAGAAGAACGGCCAGTACGACCCCAAAACAGGCCACATCCAGTGGACGATCACTGTAAAGGTACCCCATTCTTTCCTGGGGTCCTATATGCTGCAGGGCTGCAAGATCACAGATGCCTTGCCAGACAGTGTGAAAATCGTAGGGGATGTAAAGGTAGGCGACGATACGATATCGGCAGAGGAATTTCTGCAAAAGGGCTATACCATCCCGAAGAACTATAGTGGAACAGAGCTGAAGATCACCTTTGAGACCACCACCCCCATCGGCGGCGGCTCGGTGAAAAACGTGGCACAGATCCTGACCAAGAGCGACCATATCTTTGAGGCCTCGGCTACCGTGAACATCGGGCAGGGGGCTTGGACCCTGAGCAAGGAGCTGTCCAGCAGCAGCAAGGGCCTGGCCAAATGGAATATCTCTGCCGCCAATGCAGCTGGCGAAAGCAGCTTTACCCTGGTGGAGACCCTCCAGGACGCTGTGAACGAAAGCGGCCAGACCCAGCTGGACACCCACTACGCCTACGCCGCAGAGCTGGAGAAGGCTTTGGAAAACGGCCTGACCCTGACCCTCCACGACGGCGGCACCATGAACTATGCTGATGCTAAGGCCGCCGGGGTCATTGCCGTCACCTACTACAGCGGTGCCGACGGCACCGGCGGCACGGTGACTGCCAACGACCCCTCCACCTGGGTGCGGAGCTTTACCATCCAGATAAACAAGGCAGATGACAACCCGGTGCGGCGTGTGGAGGTAAAGGACCTCCCTACCCACGAGGATCAGAGCAATGTGCCCACCGGAGAGAAATGGACTTACAAAAACCGTGTCAGCGTGCAAGGCAGCTCTCAGAGTGATACGGCAGAGGACACCTACCACAGTTACAAGAGCTTTGAAAAACGGGTGTCGGCGAACAGCGATCAGGACGAATCTGGTTACCAAAGCGGAGACCAGACCTACCAGTACAGTGACCTCAGCGGCAACAACCTCCACTATCAGCTGGTGGTGCAGACCGCTGCCGAGGATGATGCCGACATCGTTATCACCGATACCCTGCCGGAGAACACTGAGTTCAATGAGAACTGGGTAACGATCGGCATGGACGAAGGGGCCCCGGATAAGATCAGCGAGTTGAAGGGTGCCGCTGCCACTGTAGCCTACGAGGAAGCCACCCGGAAGCTGACCATTACCATCCGCGACTACAACCTGAGCAAGAACAAACAACACAAGTTCCGCATTCTGTACAAGGTGAGCGTGGACGACGATCCCCGCTGGAAGAACCCCTCGGTGGGCCAGGTGATCTACACCAACACGGCCCAGTGGGGCGAGCTGACCGAGACCCTCCACACCACGGTGGAAAAGACTGTGGACCCCCTGAAAAAGACCGGACAGCTGGTGGATGGCAAAACCGACCGCATCGAGTACCAGGTGGTGGTGAACCCGGCCCGGAAGGACCTGTCGGTGGAAGCCAACAAGGCCCCGACCATTGAGCTGTGGGACGACGTAAAAGCCCAGAACGGTGCCATTGTCCGGGGAGACCCGGCGTCTGTAAAGCTGTATTACTTCCAGTATGACGAAGCCAACAACGCCGTGACCCGAGGGGATGAAGTGCCTCGCAACCTGTACCAGGTGCTGCCGGCAGATGACGAGGGCTGGCTCCACATGGTGATCCCCAACCAGGCCGCCATGATCCTGGTGTACCAATGTGATGTAAAGCAGGGCAGTGCTGCTGAGGATTACAACGTGGACAACACCGTCAAGCTGGGCAATGGGGCCTCCACCAATTCGGATTCCATCAAGTTTACCTATGCATCTGCCGCCACAGCCTCCACCGGACAGTTCCTGCTCCACAAGGTGGACGATTACTCCGGCGTGGCATTGCAGGGAGCAGAGTTTACCATCTGGCAGTATGATCCGAAAACCCAGGCATGGCAGCGCTGGAGCGGCGGCGTAAACGGCACCGTCACCACCAACGAAAAGGGCCAGGTGAGCCTGACGGTGCTGGAAAACGGCAGCGAACAGACCCTGAAGCCGGACCTGCTGTATAAGATCGTGGAGACCAAAGCACCCCAGAACTACCAGAAGGACGATACCCCCCACTATGTGCTGTTCCACAAGAGCAACGAGACCCCCCAGACGGCCTTTGATACCGCTACGGGCAAGGGGACGGCAATGGATGAGGGAAAGACCATCCAGTTTGATGATGTCCAGGTGGGCAGTGCCGCCCAGACCACCACGGCCCAGTATACCAACCGCTACAGCAACCTGACCGTCAGCAAGCTCTGGCTGGACCAGGATACCAAACAGCCGGTAGACCCTGCGGCAGAGAATATCGAGATCCAGGTGTGGCGTTATACCGATAACCCAGAGCTCAAAGAGCGGTTCAAGACTGCTACCCTGAACGAGAAGAACCACTGGACTGCTACCTGGTCCGGCGAGGAACTGCCCCTGACGGACAAGGAGAGCGGCAAGGCGTACCACTACCTGGTGGAGGAAACGACCACCGGCAACTGGAACGTGTACATTGACAACAACGGCGTGCAGACCGGCAATATCACGGTGCAGAACTATGTCTACACCGGCTACGAGCTGCCGTCCACCGGCGGCATGGGCACGGCACCCTTCGGGGTGCTGGGCGGCGCACTGGCCGCTGCAGCAGCCCTGCTGCTGGTCCGCAAACGGAAACAGAACGAGGAGGAGTGAGCAGCCATGAAACAAAACAAAAACAACCGGTTTGCCGCTCTTCTGCTGGCGCTGTGCATGGCCGTGTGCTGTGCACTGCCCGCGCTGGCAGCCCCCGCGGCCAGCGCCAACATCGACCTGAGCCGCACCGGCAGCATGGACGTGACCCTGTACGACCACCAGAACGACGTCCCCCTGCGGGGCGGCGCACTCACCGTGTACAAGGTGGCGGACGTGGCCCGCACCAACGGCGACCTGCACTTTGTGTACACCGCCGACTTTACGGGCTGCGGCATTGCGCTGGGTGACCTGACGGACAGCACGCTGGCTTCCAGGCTGGAAGCCAAGCTGCCCGCCCGCGCCGCCGGCACCACCCATAAGATCAGCGAGCAGGGCACCGTCTCCTTTGACGCGCTGCCGCTGGGCCTGTACCTCGTGGTGCAGACCGAGAACTCCAAGGGCTACGAGGCCATCAATTCCTTCCTGGTGTCGCTGCCCATGGCGGACGAAAGCGGCTGGCTCTACACCGTGGACGCCACCCCCAAGGTGGGCGCGCCCACGCAGGAGGTGACCCCGCCCGAACCGGAAACTCCCAGCACGCCTTCGGAACCGGACAAACCGTCCGAGCCGGAAAAGCCCTCGGAGCCGGACAAGCCCACCCAGCCCGGCACCCCGGACATGCCGGTCAATCCCAACGACCCCAACCGCCCGGTGTCGCCCGGTACGCCGGATAACCCGGTGAACCCCGGCAACCCGGACAACCCCGTGGCCCCCGGCACCCCGGATAACCCGGTGGCGCCGGGCCGCCCGGACGGCAATGCACTGCCCCAGAGCGGCCAGCTGAACTGGCCCATCCCGTTCATGGCCTGCAGCGGCGTGCTGCTGTTTGCCGTCGGCTGGGTGCTGGACCGGAAGGAGACGCTGGCATGAACACAAAGCAGAAGATCGGCCGCGCCTGCATGATCGTGGGCATCCTGCTCATTCTGGGCGCGCTGGCCCTGCTGGGCTATAACCAGTGGGACGCCAACCGCGCCGACAAGGCTTCACAGGATGCCCTGGGCAAGCTGGAAGAGACCCTGACCGAGACCATGGAGGACAAGACGAAGGACGAAGAGCCGGTGGTCCAGCCGGAGCTGGACCCGGAGCAGGAGATGACGGCTACGGAGATCGACGGCTGGGAGTATATCGGCTACCTGTCCATCCCGTCCATCGGGCTGGAACTGCCCGTGATGAGCGAGTGGAGCTATGCGGGCCTCAAGGTGGCCCCGGGCCGCTACTCCGGCTCCACCTACGCCGACAACATGGTGGTCTGCGCCCACAACTACGCCAAGCATTTCAGCCCCATCAAGTGGCTGGCCCTGGGCAGCGAGGTGTACTTTACCGACATGGACGGCCAGCGCTGGAGCTATGAGGTGACCAACGTGGAGACCATCCAGCCCACCGACATCGACAAGATGATCACGGCCAGCGACGAGGACACCTGGGACCTGACCCTGTTCACCTGCACCACCGGCGGCCGGGCCCGCTGTGCCGTGCGCTGCACCCGCACCGCCTACCCGGTCTTGGAGACCAGCGCGGCAGGGCGGATCACGGAGTAAGCAGGACGATTTGGAATTGCCTCCGCTTTGCTCTGGCAATATCAGCGGAAAATTATTTTTAAAGATATGCAATCCCGGAAAATCTGCGGATTTTCCGGGATTGTTTTTTCACGGATGGGCGTTAAGGAAAGTGGCCTGTTCTCTGGAAGGCAAACGATTTAGAATGCCCTCCGCTTTGCTCTGGGCATAAATAGCAGAAAAATTATTTTAGATTTTGCAAATCCGGCAGGGCTGCGGTCCCGCCGGATTTGCTTTTTCACGGGAAGGGTCGTTACGGGAAGTGGCATCGGCTGCTGTTGGCCTGCGGCCAAAGCGCAGAAGGAGAACTCGCGTTTTGCGGAAAGGAATCCCGTAACGTCCCTCCCGGTGCGATGTCATTCCGGTATCAGATGCCACTCCCCGCCATGACCCTTCTGGTGAAAAGGCAACTCCGGAAAATCCGCAGATTTTCCGGAGTTGCAATAAAAAATAATATTTCCTCTAATTATGGCGCAGCGCACGCGGAGCCATTTCAAATCGTCCTGTTCCGGTTTCCCGCAAGCGTACAGGGAGCTGTCGCGCCAGCGTCCACAAAAAAGCACCCGCCATGCGGATGCACAGCGGGTGCCTTGAAGGGCTCTGCGGGGATGCTCAGTGGGTGGTGCCCATGTCCACAGCCAGGTCGGCGTCGTTCTTCACAACAGCCTCCACGGCCTTCTCCAGGCCGCGGGCGATCTGGTGCAGGTCCATGCTGGGGGTACCCAGGGGCTTGTTGACCACCTGCTCCATGGCGTAAGGCACATGGATGAAGCCGCCCCGGATGTTGGGGTACTTCTTGTCGATGAGGTACAGCAGGGTGTACATCAGGTAGTTGCACACATAGGAGCCTGCGGTGTAGGACAGGGCGGAGGGGATGCCTGCGTCCTTGATGCTCTGCACCATGGCCTTCACGGGCAGGGAAGTGAAGTAGGCGGTCTCGCCGTCCTCCTGGATGGTCACGTCGATGGGCTGATAACCGGCGTTATCGGCGATGCGGCCGTCCATCAGGTTGATGGCCACCTTTTCCGGGGTGATGGCGGAGCGGCCGCCGGCCTGCCCGATGCAGATGACCACATCGGGCTGGTTTGCCTGAATGGCAGCTTCCAGCACCTCACCGGCACGGATGAACTCGGTGGGCACTTCCTGCTTGACGATCTCGGCACCGGCGATGGTGTCGGGCAGCAGCTTCACCGCCTCAAAAGCGGGGTTGACGGTCTCGCCGCCAAAGGGGTCGAAACCAGTGAGCAGAATCTTCATAGTAAAAAGCCTCGATTCTCAGATATAAATGGACGGCTCCAGAACGGTGAGCTGTCCGTGATCCATGATCATGCGGTTGTCCACATAGATGCAGGGAGCGTGGGTGACCAGATCGTAATGGCCGGAAGCATCCTGCACACCGCCCAGCGCGATGTTGCGCCCGAACCCGATATGGAAGGTGCCATAGGTGGATTCGTCCTCGATGTAGCAGTTGCCTGCACAGCGGGAGTGGGTGTTGAGCCCGATGCCGAACTCCGCCGCCACCACCATGTTCTCCGGGTCGTGGAAGCGGGCCAGAAACTGCTTGAGCCGCCTGCCGCTGGCATTGTCCTCGATCTCCACGATGCGGCCGCCGCGCAGCTCCACCCGCACGGGGCTGTCCACGATGCCGATATAGCCCATGGAGCCGTCCAGGATCAGGGTGCCGTTGGTGTCGCTCTCCACCGGTGCCACATACACTTCCACGCTGGCAGAGGAAAGGCCCTTGCCGTCGTGGCAGCAGCCGTTGAAGAAGCCGGGCACACGCCCCTCGATGTTGAAATCCAGGTTCGTGCCAAGCTCCGTGGTCACATGGATGTGTCGGGCGTTCTGGTAGCAGGCCATGATGATGCTGGCCATGATCCTGCTTTTGGGCAGGCTCATGTTCAGGAAGTCGTAGCTCAACAGGGACTGCCCGTTGCTGGTGCTCAGCGGCAGCGACAAAAACCGGTTGCGGCGGGCAATGACCCGCTTGACGGCCCGTGTGGTGATGAGAGAATACTCGGCAGCACCGATCACGGCGTTGTAGGGGTCAAAGGCGTCCTCGCGGTCATCGAAATACTGGCCCACCTGCTCGTGCAGGTCGTCCAGCATCAACACATCCGCCACGCTGCCCACCGCCTGTGCAGCTTGCTGCATGGCCGCCACCTCGACAGCATACTTCTGGCTGGATACGATCAATAAGCGTTCGCCTGCACGGAGCCGGACCCAGTCGCGAATAATGATATCGGCTCCGTGCTGAATTGCTTGTTCCATTGAATCACTCGATCTAACAAAAAAATCACTTCAGGAGGATCATCATCACGATCTGGACCACCATCATGATGATGGCGACAGGAACCTGATTCTTGATGACGCCCATGGGCTTCTTCATATCCAGCAGTGCCACGGGCACGGTGTTGAAGTTTGCAGCCATGGGGGTGCACAGGGTGCCGCAGAAGCCGCAGGTCAAAGCCAGCATGCCGATGACCACCGGGTTTGCGCCGTGGGCCAGCACGAACGGGTAGCCGATGCCCACGGTCATCACGGTGATGGCGGCGTAGGCGTTGCCCATGATCATGGTGAACAGCATCATGCCGATGGCGTACACCACGATACCGGCGTTCACATTGCCCTCGGGGATGATGTGGCTGACCAGGTCAGAGATCACATCGCCGACACCGGCAGCGGTGAAGACGGAGCCCAGGCAGGCCAGCAGCATGGGCAGCATGGACAGGGGGCCCACGGTGGACAGCATGCGCTCGGAATCGTTCAGGAAGGTGGAGGGCTTGTTGTCGCGGTTCATGATCATCAGCAGGATGATGGCCACGATAACGCCCAGAGCCACGCCGTTCAGGGCGGACAGGCCGATGCCCATGCCGGTGATGGCGCAGATGACGGCCAGCATGCCGATGCTCAGGGTGGGGACAAAGATCTTCATGCCGATCTTCTCATAGGTAGCCTCGGTCTCGGCCTTGGTGGCAGCAGAGACAGCGCCCTTCTTGACCTTCTTGAGGATGGCGGGGATGCACATCACCACCACCAGGATGCCGCTCACCAGAGAGGGCAGCCAGCGGCCCAGGGCAAGCACGACGCCCAGCACGGCCCAGAAGATAAAGGTGCCCACGGGTTCCGGGTTCTCCTTATCCTTCAGGTTCTTCACGCCGCAGTAGATGCACAGCAGGCCGATGATAAAGTAGATGATCTCCATCACCTTGGTGGACAGGCTGTAATCAGCACTCATAAAAAAGCTCATTCTTCTGTCCTCCCTTACTTATAGTACTTCTGGATCATCTTGCGATCCTTGATCACATAGAATACGATGGCGACCACAGTGGCAATGATGCACACGGGGATCTCGATGGCAGCCAGCTGGGCCAGCTCCACCTCGATGCCCAGGCCGGCCAAAGTGCTCTGCACCAGCAGGCCGCCGGAGCCGCCCACGAACAGGACCTGACCGAAGAACCAGGTGATGTTTTCCATGCCGGCAGCCATGCCTTTCAGCTCCTCGACATGCTCCTCATTGGGCTCATGGCCCTGTGCCACAATGGCACCTTCGGCCATGGGCATGATGACGGGGCGCACGAAACCGGCCACGCCGCCAAAGCCCACGTTGAAGGCTGCAAAGATCGAGCGCATCACGCCGTAGATGCCGATGACCAGGCCGGAGGTGGCACCCTTGAACTTGCCGATCAGGGCAGCGGCTGCTTCACGCAGGCCGTTGCGCTCCAGCGTGCCGGTGACCAGCATCACGATGATGAAGATGGCCATGCTGCGGTTTGCCACAAAGGTGCTGCCCAGCGTTTCCAGCAGGGTGACCGGGCCCAGACCGCCAACCAGTGCAGTCACAACGGCTGCCACCAGAATGACCAGAATGGAGTCCAGCTTCAGTGCAAAGCCAGCGATGACGATGACAATGCCGAGTAGTTTTAGTAGTTCCATAATTGCCTTCCTTTATACTTATATTTTCCCGGCATCGTACCGCGCCCCGGCAGCCTGTGGGTCAGAGGGCCGCAGGGGAAAAGCCGTGTGCCGAAAAGACGAGAAGGGGGAAGAGCCTGCTCAGAGGCGGACGAAAGCCGCCAGCAGAGCCGAGAATGCGGCCGCCGTGATCCACAGCGGGACAAGGCGGCGGCGCAGGTGGGCGGCGATGTCGCACTGCTCCAGCACACCGGAGGCCTTGAGGGGCACCACGGTGGTGGAAGCGGGCACGGCGGCCTCGCTGCCATAGGGATTTGAAGAGGTGAACTCGCCGGTGCCGTCCTTGGCCGGGCAGGCGTACACGCCGTACCAGGAAGCCAGGATGCCGCCCTTCCCGGCGGCGGCCTTCTGCACCCGTACCCGCTGCACGGTCAGTGCCTCGGCCCTGCGCTCCTCCACCATCAGGTTGACGCGCATCATGTTCACAAGGTTCAGCACCGAGGACACGGCGATGAGCAGATCAAAGACCAGTACCAGAATGAGCAGCGGGTGCATGGGCAGTTCCCTCCAAAAGCGGTGCCGCAGCCCGCAGGCGGTGCAGCACCTTATAAAGTTAAGTTCATTATATCATAAAACCATCACAAAAGTAAATGAATCGCCCCAGATTTGCGTTTGCAAAGAAAAATAAAAAATCCCCCGTTTCCCGGAGGAAACAGGGGAGGGGACTGCCTTGCGGCAGCAATTACTTGTTCTGGATGTACTCGTGGATGGCCTTGGCGGCAGCCTTGCCGGCACCCATGGCCTTGATGACGGTAGCGGCACCGGTCACGGCATCGCCGCCGGCGTACACGCCGTCACGGCTGGTCTTGCCGTCGTCGCCGTCGGTGACGATGCAGCCGTGCTTGTTGGTCTCCAGACCCGGGGTGGTGGAGCGGATCAGCGGGTTGGGGCTGGTGCCCAGGCTCATGATCACGGTGTCCACATCCAGCTCAAACTCGCTGCCCTTCTTCTCGATGGGGCGGCGGCGGCCGGAAGCATCGGGCTCGCCCAGCTCCATCTCCACGCAGGTGATGGACTGGACGAAGCCTTCGTCGTTGGCGTGGATCTCCACGGGGTTGCACAGGGTCTTGAAGATGATGCCCTCTTCCTCGGCGTGCTCCACCTCTTCCTTACGGGCGGGCAGCTCGGCCATGCCGCGGCGGTAGACGATGTACACGGTCTCGGCACCCAGACGCATGGCGCTGCGGGCAGCATCCATGGCCACGTTGCCGCCGCCCACGACGGCGACCTTCTTGCCGGTGCGGATGGGGGTCTTGCTGGTGGGCAGGTAAGCCTTCATCAGGTTGGAACGGGTCAGGAACTCGTTGGCGGAGTACACGCCCTTCAGGCTCTCGCCGGGGATGCCCATGAAGCGGGGCAGACCGGCACCGGAGCCCACGAACACGGCCTCGTAGCCGTACTCGCCCATCAGCTCGTCGATGGTCAGCACCTTGCCGATGACCATGTTGCACTCAAAGTCAACGCCCATCTTCTTCAGGCCGTCGATCTCCTGCTGCACGATGGCCTTGGGCAGACGGAACTCGGGGATGCCGTACATCAGCACGCCGCCGGCCACATGCAGGGCCTCGTACACGGTCACCTTGTAGCCCAGCTTGGCCAGGTCGCCGGCAGCGGTCAGGCCGGCAGGGCCTGCACCGATGATGGCCACCTTGTGGCCGTTCCACTCGGGCACGACGGGTGCGGTGTGCACGTTCTCGCGGTGCCAGTCGGCCACAAAGCGCTCCAGGCGGCCGATGCCCACGGGCTCGTTCTTGATGCCGCGGGTGCACTTGCCCTCGCACTGGCTCTCCTGCGGGCAGACACGGCCGCAGACAGCGGGCAGGGAAGAGGAGCGGTTGATGACCTGATAAGCGGCCTCAAAGTCGCCCTCGGCCACATGCGCGATGAACTCCGGGATGTCGATGCCCACCGGGCAGCCGGTCTGGCAGGGCTTGTTTTTGCAGTGGATGCAGCGCTTGGCCTCATTGATGGCCATTTCTTCGGTGTAGCCCAGAGCAACTTCCTTGAAGTTCTTGTTGCGGACGTTGGGGTCCTGGGTGGGCATGGGGCACTTTTTGGGATCCATATTGAAAGCCATCTTACATTCCCTCCTGAGTCTTGAACAGATTGCAGGCTGCCTCACGGGCGTGTGCCTCAAAGGGGCGGTACATGGTGCCGCGGGCCATGGCCTCGTCAAAGTCCACCAGGTCGCCGTCAAAGTCGGGGCCGTCCACGCAGGCAAACTTGGTCTGGCCGCCCACGGTCAGGCGGCAGCCGCCGCACATGCCGGTGCCGTCGATCATGATGGGGTTCATGGAAACGATGCTCTTCAGGCCGTGCTTCTGGCAGGTCTTGACCACGAACTTCATCATGATCAGCGGGCCGATGGTGATGACCAGGTCGTACTGGTTGCCGGCTGCCACCAGCTCGTCCAGGGCGGCGGTGACCACACCCTTGGTGCCGTAGCTGCCGTCATCGGTCATGATGCGCAGCTCGTCGCTGCAGGCCTTGAACTCGTCCTCCAGGATCAGCAGATCCTTGCTGCGGAAGCCGATGACGCTGTGCACCACACAGCCCTGATCGTGCAGTTCCTTGGCAATGGGCAGGGCAATGGCGCAGCCCACGCCGCCGCCGACCACGCACACCTTCTTCAGGCCTTCCACCTCGGTGGCACGGCCCAGCGGGCCCACAAAGTCGTGGACGCTGTCGCCCACGTTCAGGCTGTTCAGCTCCATGGTGGTGCCGCCGACGATCTGGAAGATGATCTCCACGGTACCGGCCTCGCGGTCGTAACCGGCGACCGTCAGGGGGATGCGCTCGCTGTCCTCAAACGGGCGGACAATGATGAACTGACCCGGCTTTGCCTTTTTGGCGATCAGCGGGGCTTCAATGACCATCTTTGTCACGGTGGGGTTCAGCGCGACCTTTTCAGTGATCTTATACATCGTGTATGCTCCTTTATGCTGACATTTCCATCTCCGCGCACAAAAACGCGCACCGGCCTGCAAGGGGTGGGCGCAGCGTTTTTGTACGACCTATTGACACGCTCTATTATAATAGTTTCCAGTGTGGAATGCAAATAAATTTTCTTCGCATCAGCGGGGCAGAACCTGAACGAAATTGAATAGTCATCGGACGTCCGATGACGTGATGCGGAGATGTCTGAAATTGCAAATTGCACGATGCAGGGCCGAATGTCGGTCTTTTGCCCCAAAAATTGCAAAAAATGCAGATTGGGTGTTGACAATGGCCCCGGCTTGCGGTATAATAATCGACGTCGCCGGGAACAACACCCCGGGACGCCACATGGAGTATGCGGCCGTAGCTCATCTGGTAGAGCGCCACCTTGCCAAGGTGGAGGTAGCGAGTTCGAGCCTCGTCGGCCGCTCCAACATGAAGCCATCGTTGATGCAGAAATGCAAAGACGATGGCTTTTTTTTGCGTTTCTTTTTTGCACAGAACTGCCAAAAACACCCTTTTGCAGGCGGACGGAACCGTCAGATTGCAAAAATTGTGCATTTCCTCTTGCCAAACGGCCCGGAATGAGGTATTCTATAGCCACAGTTTAACGCTTTAGCACTGCAAAGTGATAAATGAGAGGGAGCCGCCGGAGCACAGCCCGGTGGAACATTGAGGGAGGAACCTGTACATGAAACGCATTTCTCGTCGCAGCTTTCTGATGGCCGCCGGTCTCGGCGTGGCCGCTCTGGGTCTTGCCGCCTGTGGCGGTGCCGCATCCGCTTCCACCGCCGCTTCTGCATCTTCTGCCGCGTCCGGCAGCACCGCCGCAGCACAGAGCGACCTGGACGATATCAAGGGCAAGGGCAAGATGGTCATTGGCTACACCGTCTACGAGCCCATGAACTACACCGACGCCGACGGCAGCTTTACCGGGTTTGACACCGAGCTTGCCACTGCCGTGTGCGAGAAGCTGGGCGTGGAGCCGGAGTTCGTGGAGATCAACTGGGACACCAAGGTGGTGGAGCTGGACGCCAAGAGCATCGACTGCATCTGGAACGGCATGACCCTCACCGAGGACATCATGGCCAACACCGCCACCACCAAGGCCTACGCCAAGAACGCACAGGTCGTTGTGGTGAAGGACGGCACCGACTACACCTCCACCGCCGATCTGGCGGACAAGACCGTGGTGGCCGAGGCCGGTTCCGCCGGTGAAGCCGCCATTCAGGGCGACGAGAACCTGTCCAAGGCCGACTACGTCTCCAAGAGCGTGCAGACCGACTGCCTGATGGAAGTGGCCGCCGGCACCGCCGATGCCGCTGTGCTGGACCTGACCCTGGCCAATGCCATGATCGGCGCGGGCACCGACTACGCAGGCCTTAAGATCGTGGACGAGCTGAACGCCGAGGAATACGGCGTGGCCTTCCGCAAGGGCAGCGACGCGGCCGCCGCCGTGGATGCCGCCTTTGACGAGCTGAAGGCGGACGGCACCATGCAGGCCCTGGCCGACAAGTACGATCTGGCCCTGGCCGAGTGAGACCGCAAAATCTGATGGAATGGGTGTGTTGTTGTGTCTGTGATCCTTGAGCGCCTTTCCGGCGCGTTCCTGCTCAACTGTGAGCTGTTTGCCCTGACGCTGCTGTTTGCGCTGCCGCTGGGGCTTGTGGTGGCCTTTGGCTCCATGAGCCGCTGCAAGGTGCTGTCCGGTGCGGTCAAGACCTTTGTGTGGGTCATCCGCGGCACGCCGCTCATGCTGCAGATCATCGTCATCTATCTGGGCCCCGGCCTGCTGGGCATGGCGAACCCCTGGCCCTCCGGCTCCGGCGGCCGTATGGTGGCGGCGGTGGTGGCCTTTGCCATCAACTATGCCTGCTACTTCTCCGAGATCTACCGCGGCGGCATCGAGGCAGTGCCCAAGGGCCAGACCGAGGCCGGTCAGGTGCTGGGCATGACCAAGACCCAGATCTTTTTTAAGGTGACGCTGCTGCAGGTGATCAAGCGCATCCTGCCGCCCATGGGCAACGAGATCATCACCCTGGTCAAGGACACCTCGCTGGCCAACACCATCGCCAACAAGGAGATCATCATGATGGCCAAGGAGTACAGCGCCAAAGGCCTGATCTGGCCGCTGTTCTCCACGGCGATCTTCTTCCTGGTGTTCGTGGGGGCTCTTACCCTACTATTTGGCTGGCTGGAGAAAAAGCTGGATTATTTCCGCTGCTGAGGAGGTTTTGAATCATGGCATTATTGGAAGCCTCCGGCATCGGGAAGGATTTCGGAGAGACACACGTTTTAAAGGATATTTCCCTGACACTGGAACAGGGCGAGGCGCTGGCCATCATCGGTTCGTCCGGTTCCGGCAAGACCACCCTGCTGCGCTGCCTGAACTTTCTGGAGCGGCCGGACACCGGTGTCATCAAGGTGAACGGCGAGACCATGTGGGACGCCGCCGACCCCGCCACCCAGCGGGAGAGCGAGGTGCGCAAAAAGCGGCTGCACTTTGGCCTGGTGTTCCAGAACTTCAACCTGTTCCCGCAGTACACCGCATTGCAGAATGTGATGCTGGCCGGGGAGCTGCTGGCCAAGGAGCGCCCGGACTACAAGGCCAACAAAAAGGCCATCCACGCCCAGCTGGAGCAGCAGGCAAAGGAGCTTCTGGCCCAGATGGGCCTGTCGGAACGGGCGGGCCACTACCCGCATCAGCTGTCCGGCGGCCAGCAGCAGCGCGTGGCCATTGCCCGGGCCCTGGCCCTGCACCCGGATATCCTTTGCTTCGACGAGCCTACCAGCGCGCTGGACCCGGAGCTGACCGGCGAGGTGCTGCGCGTTCTGCGGGACCTTGCCGACCGCAAGACCACCATGATCATCGTGACCCACGAGATGAACTTTGCCCGTGACGTGGCCGACCGCATCCTGTTCATGGACGGCGGCGTGGTGGTGGAGCAGGGCCCGGCCCGGCAGCTCATCGAGCACCCGCAGGAAGAGCGCACCCGCCGCTTCCTGGCTCACTATTCCGAATAAAAAAGCGCAGACCCGCGCCGCAGGCCTGCGTCCCGGCTCCTCCGCAAGGGGGAGCCTTTTTTGTTTTGATTTACTGTGCTTCGGTCAGCACGAAGGTCAGCTCTGCGGTGGCGGCACATTTGCCGTCCACATAGGCCGAGGCCTTGCCCACGCCCACCGGGCCGCGCTGTTCCACCAGCTCGCAGTGCAGGGTGAGCACGTCGCCGGGGGTGACCTGCTTGCGGAAGCGGGCATTTTTGATGCCGCCGAACAGGGCCAGCTTGCCCTTGTTTTCGGGCAGGCTGAGGGCGGCCACGGCCCCGGTCTGGGCCAGCGCTTCCAGAATGAGCACGCCGGGCATCACCGGCTGGCCGGGGAAGTGCCCGCAGAAAAATTCCTCATTGCGGCTCACGCACTTGCGGCCGATGGCCCACTGGCCCGGCTCGTAGTCCAGAATGCGGTCCACGAGGGCAAAGGGGTAGCGGTGGGGCAGGATCGCCGCGATCTGCTCACTGGTCAGCGCGTTGGGCGTTTCGCGCACGGTACGGGGTTCTGCCATGGGTCAGCCCTCCCATCTGCGCAGGGCGATGCAGGCATTGTGCCCGCCAAAGCCCAGACTGTTGCTCAGTGCGTAGGTCATGTTCTGGGCGCGGCCCACGTTCGGCACATAGTCCAGGTCGCACTCCGGGTCGGGCTGCGCGTAATGGATGGTGGGCGGGGCAAACTGGTCCCGCAGGGCCAGTGCCGTGAACACGGCTTCCACGCCGCCCGCGCCGCCCAGCAGGTGGCCGGTCATGCTCTTGGTGCTCACGACGGTCAGCTCCTTGGCGTGCTCCCCGAACACCGCGTGGATGGCAGCGGTCTCGCAGGAGTCGTTCATATGGGTGCCGGTGCCGTGGGCGTTGATGTGGTCCACCTGTTCCGGGGCGATGCCGGCGTCGGCCAGGGTCTGTTTCATGCAGTCGATGGCACCCGCGCCGCCGGGAGCCGGGGCGGTGAAGTGGTAGGCGTCGCAGTTGGCACCGTAGCCCACCACCTCGGCGTAGATGTGTGCGCCCCGGGCTCTGGCGTGCTCCAGCTCTTCCAGCACCAGCACACCGCTGCCTTCGCCCATCACGAAGCCGCCGCGCCGTGCGTCAAAGGGCAGGCTGGCCGCATCCGGGTCGGTGGCGGTGGAAAGGGCCTTCATGCTGGTAAAGCCGCCGATGCCCAGCGGGCTGATGCAGCTCTCGGCACCGCCGCAGACCATGGCGTCCTCGTAGCCGTCGCGGATGCGGTGGAAGGCATCGCCCACGGCGTTGGTGCCGCCGGCGCAGGCCGTGACCGGGCAGGTGCACATGCCCTTCAGGCCGAAGCGGATGGCCACCTGGGCCGCTGCCATGTTGGCAATGGACATGGGCACGAAGTAGGGGCTGACCTTCTCCATGCCTTTTTCCTCGCCGCGGGTGTGCTGCTCCTCGATGGTGGGCAGCCCGCCGATGCCGCTGGACAGGATGACGCCGGTGGTTTTGGCGTTGGCTTCGGTATCAAGGCCGCTGTCCTGGATGGCTTCGTTTGCGGCAGCCAGTGCCAGCAGGGTAAAGCGGGCCATCTTGCGGGCCTCTTTTTTGTCCACGATCGCTTCCGGGTTAAAGCCCTTCACCTCAGCAGCCAGTTTGCACTTGAACCCAGCGGTATCGAACTGGGTGATGGGGGCAATGCCGCACTGTCCGGCCTTTGCGGCGGCCCAGCTCTCGGCCACGGTGTTGCCCAGCGGGTTCACAGTGCCCAGACCGGTAACGACCACTCTGCGTTTTTCCATGAAAACGTTCTCCTTTACATTGCCATGCCGCCGTCCACACAGAGCACCTGCCCGGTGAGATAGCTGCTTTGTTCTGCGGCAAAAAATGCCGCGGCGTTTGCCACGTCCTCCGGCTTTCCGGCCCGGCCCGCCGGGATGCTGTGCAGCATTCCGGTGCGGACGGCTTCCGGCAGGACGGCGGTCATATCGGTCTCGATCAGGCCGGGGGCCACGGCATTCACCGTGATGTTCCGGCCTGCCAGCTCCTTGGCCAGGCTCTTGGTCAGGCCGATGAGCCCCGCCTTGCTGGCGGCGTAGTTGGCCTGACCGGCGTTGCCCCGCAGGGCCACCACGCTGGACAGGTTGATGATGCGGCCCTGCCGCTGGCGCACCATGCGGCGGGCGGCCTCCTTGCAGCAGAGGAATGCGCCCTTGAGGTTTGCGTTCAGCACGGCGTCAAAATCGGCCTCAGACATGCGCAGGAGCAGACCGTCACGGGTGATGCCTGCGTTGTTCACCAGCACATCCACCCGGCCAAAGGCGTTGACCGCCGCGTCAAACAGCGTTTTGCAGCCCTCAGCGGTGGAAACATCGGCCTGTACGGCCACGGCGTCCACGCCCTCGGCGCGGCAGAGCGCTGCCGTCTGCTCCGCAGGCTCTGCGCCGTGGCAGTAGTTGACCACCACGTTGCAGCCCTGCTTTGCCAGTGCCACACACACCGCCCGGCCAATCCCCCGGCTGCCGCCGGTGACCACCGCCGCGCGGGTCACAGTCTCTTCGCTCATGCTTCGTCCCTCCATGCGGCCAGCGCGGCGTCCAGCTGCTCCGGTGTCTCCACCGAAGCGCACGGCACGCCGGGCAGGGTCTTTTTCACAAAGCCGGACAGGGCACTGCCGGGGCCGACTTCCAGAATGTGATCCACACCCAGTTCGCCCAGGCGGCGGAGGGTGTCCTCCATGTAAACGCTGCTCTGCACCTGCTTCACCAGCAGGTCCGGGATGGTGTCCGCGTCGGCCTTTTCGCGGCCCAGACAGTTGAACAGCACCTGGATCTGCATCTCACGGAACTGCTCGGTCTTGAACCGCTCGGCGAGGGCATCTCCGGCGGGGGCCATCAGCCGGGTGTGGAAGGGGCCGCTCACCTTCAGCGGAAGGCAGCGGCGGGCACCGGCAGCTTTGGCCAGCTCCGCAGCTTTGTCCACAGCGGCTTTCTCGCCGCCGATGACCAGCTGGCCGGGGCAGTTGTAGTTGCAGATCTGCACACAGCCCAGCGCCGCAGCCTCTTCGCAGCAGGCGGAAAGCGCAGTGCGGTCCAGGCCCAGCACGGCGGTCATGCCGCAGTCGATGCCCTTGGCCGCATCGGCCATGGCTTTGCCCCGGTAGGCGGCCAGCTCAATGGCCTGCTTGGCGGTGAACACCCCGGCAGCTTCCAGCGCGGAGTATTCGCCCAGCGAAAGCCCGGCAGTGTAAGCGGGCTGCACGCCATGCTCGGCCAGCACGGCGGTGACGCCGCAGGCAAAGGCCACCATGCAGGGCTGGGTGTATTCGGTCTGATTCAAAACTCCGTCCGGGTCCTCAAAGCAGACGCGGTGCAGGTCAAAATCCAGCGCCGCGCTGTCGAAGGCAGCCCGGAAGGCGGGGGAGCTTTCGTAAAATTCTTTGCCCATGCCGGGGTGCTGGGCACCCTGACCGGCATACAGAACAGCAAGTTTCATAGGTCATGCCTCCATTCGGCGGTCAATTCGTCCATCAGTTCCCGGACGGTGTACATCCGGTCCAGTCGGCCCACGTTGGCCCCGCAGAAGAACAGCCCCTCTTCCACATTGCCCTTCACCGCTTCGATGAGGGCGTGGGTGATGCAGTAGGGCACCTTTGCGGGGTCGCAGGTCTTTAAACAGCGGGCGCAGTGCCGGGGCGCAAAGCGTTTGCCCTGCGCCAGCGCCTGCACCAGCGGGGTGTTCAGCGCCCGGCCCGGCATGCCCACCGGGCTGTGGATGATGCGCACATCCTCCGGCTTTGCGGCCAGGAGCACGTCCTTGTAGGTCTGGCTGGCATCGCACTCGTAGGTGGGGATGAACCGGGTGGCCAGCTGCACCCCGGCGGCCCCCAGCTTTGTATAGTGGGCCATGTCGGCCCCGGTGTAGATGCCGCCCGCCACGAATACCGGGATGGCATGGCCGAACTGCGCCTCATAGGGCTGTACCTCGGCCAGCACTTCCGGCAGAATTTCGTCCAGAGACTGGCAGTGGTCTGCCAGCAGGTCGGCCTCGGCAAAGCCCAGATGCCCGCCTGCCTTGCAGCCCTCGATGACCACAAAGTCGGCGGTGCGGGCAAACTCCTTGGCCCAGCGGCGCAGGATGAGCTTAGCGGCCCGTGCGCTGGACACGATGGGCGCAATGGCCACCTCCTGCGTGCCCACAAGGCCGGGCAGCTCCAGCGGCAGGCCCGCGCCGGACACCACCGCGTCCACGCCCGCTTCTACCGCGGTGCGGATGGCAGCGGCATAGTCCTGGGTGGCCACCATCGCATTGATGGCCACCAGCCCCGCGCCCTTGGCAAGGGCTTTGGCTTTCTGGATCTCAGCGGTCAGGGCGCGGTGGTTGGCTGCCGCCGGGTCCCGGGCAAAATCCGGCTCCCGGTAGCCCGCATCGGCGGTGGAGATGCACCCCATGCCGCCGCAGGCCGCCACGGCCCCGGCCAGCCCGCCGAGGGACACGCCCACGCCCATGCCGCCCTGCAGGATGGGCACGGGCAGGGCCTTTCCGGCAAGGGTCAGCATAGCTCGTTCAGCGCGGCGATGCGCTGCCTCCCGCCTTCCCACAGGTCGTTCAGGATGTCGGCCACGGGGCGCACCTCGTGGAGCATCCCGGCCACCTGACCGGCCATCAGGCTGCCGGTGGTGGTGTCGCCCTCAAACACGGCCCGGCGCAGGCTGCCGAGGGTGTATTTTTCCAGTTCCATCTTGTCGGCCCCGGCCTTTTCCTGCCGGACGTACTCGCGGCTCATGCGGTTTTTCAGCACACGCACCGGTGCGCCGACGCTGCGGCCGGTGACGATGGTGTCACTGTCCTTGGCCTTGAGCAGGGCGGCTTTATAGTTCTCATGGATGGGGCACTCCTCGCTTGCCAGCAGGCAGGTGCCCACCTGTACGCCGCAGGCGCCCAGGGCCAGCGCAGCCGCCAGCTGGCGGCCGTCGGCGATGCCGCCCGCCGCAATGACGGGCACGCTCACCGCATCCACCACCTGCGGCACCAGCGCCATGGTGGTCATTTCGCCCACATGGCCGCCGCTCTCGGTGCCCTCGGCAATGACGGCGTCGATGCCCAGCGGCTCCAGATGCTTTGCCAGCACGGCGGCCGCCACTACGGGAATGACCTTGATGCCGGCGGCTTTCCACATGGGAACATACTTGCCGGGGTTGCCCGCGCCGGTGGTGACCACCTGCACGCCTTCTTCCACCACGATCTTGGCAAACTCGTCGGCCTGCGGGTGCATCAGCATGATGTTCACGCCGAAGGGCTTGTCCGTCAATTGCTTGCAGCGGCGGATGTTCTCGCGCAGGGTGTCGGCGTTCATGCCGCCCGCGCCGATGATGCCCAGCGCTCCCGCGTTGGAGCAGGCGGCGGCAAACTCGCCGGTGGCGATGTTGGCCATGCCGCCCTGGATGATGGGATATCTGGTCCCTAAAATTTCATTTAAAAGTTTCATAAAGTTTTCCTGCGAAAGGCTTCCCCCTCGGGGGAAGCCTTTATTTCTTATACTCCACGATCATGCCGCCCCAGGTCAGGCCGCCGCCAAAGCCGATGCAGGCGATCGTCTGCCCCGGCTGCAGCTGCCCGGTCTCGGCCAGCTCGTTCAGGGCTACCGGGATGCTGGCGGCGCTGGTGTTGCCGTGGCGGTCCATATTCTTGTAGAATTTGGCCGGGTCGGCGTGCAGAGCCCGCACACAGTGGTCGATGATGCGGCTGTTGGCCTGATGACAGACCACCCAGTCTACCTCGTCCAGCGTCTTGCCGGTCTCGTCCAGCACCGTGTGCAGGCAGCGGGGCAGGGCATCCACCGCAAAGCGGAACACGGCCTTGCCGTCCATGGTGATGGGGGCGGAACCGTTCCGGTCCGGCCCACCGGCGTGCAGGACGTCGCTGCCCCGGGCCCCCAGCGTGAGGGCAAAGGGGGTGTCGGCCAGCCGGAAGATGGCCGCCCCGGCTCCGTCCCCGAAGAGGACGCAGGTGGAGCGGTCGGCGGGGTCCATCAGGCGGGAAAGGGCTTCGCACCCGATGACCAGGGCGTACTGCCCGCCCAGCGTGGCCAGCAGGCCCCGCGCTACGGCGGTGCCGTACAAAAAGCCGGAGCAGGCCGCGTTGACGTCCAGCGCGGGCCGGTTTTCCGGCAGGCCCAGCGCCGCCTGTACCTGACAGGCCACACTGGGGGTGGCGTCCGGGGCCGACAGGGTGGCGCACACGCAGCAGGCGATGTCTGCCGGGGCAAGGCCGCTGCGCTGCAGCGCCTGTTTTGCGGCGGCAATGGCCAGCGTGGCGGCGGATTCGTCCGCGGTGCACCAGTGCCGGGTGCGGATGCCGGTGCGGGAGGTGATCCACGCGTCACTGGTGTCCACGGTGCGGCTGAGCTCTTCGTTCGTGACCGTCCGGCCGGGCAGCGCCCCGCCGGTGGCTATCAGCTGGAAGCCCTTCATGCGTTCCTCATTTCTCCGATCTGGCGGTATTTCTTGTAGCGCTGGTCGGCCAAGGCCCTGCCGTTCATGCGGCACAGCGTTTTCAGGTGTGCCCACAGGGCAGCGTCCAGCTGCTCAAACAGCACCGTGTGGCCGCGCTGGGCACCGCCCACCGGCTCCGGGATCACTTCTTCCACGATGCCGTCCCGGTACAGGTCCTGCGCGGTCAGCTTCATCATCTCGCAGGCTTCGCCGCTGCGGGAAGGATCTTTCCACAGGATGCTGGCAAAGCCCTCGGGGCTCAGCACCGAATAGACGGCGTTTTCCAGCATGAGGATGTGGTTTGCCACACCCAGCGCCAGCGCACCGCCGGAGGAACCCTCGCCGGTGACCACGGCAACGACCGGCACGGTCAGGCCGCTCATCTCCATCAGGTTGCGGGCGATGGCCTCGCCCTGGCCGCGCTCCTCGGCGTCCTTGCCGGGGTAAGCGCCCGGCGTGTCGATGAACGTGATGATGGGCCGACCGAACTTCTCGGCCTGCTTCATCAGGCGCAGGGCCTTGCGGTAGCCCTCCGGCCCCGGCATGCCGAAGTTGCAGGCAAGGTTCTCCTCCAGCGAGGAGCCCTTGCGGTGACCGATGACGGTCACCGGCATGCCGTGGAAGCGGGCCACACCGCCCAGAATGGCGGGGTCCTCCCTGCACTGGCGGTCGCCCCGCTGCTCGAAGAAGTCGGTGAACAGGGCGGAGATGGTCTCGTCAATGTGGGGGCGGTCCGGGTGCCGGGCCAGAAAGACCCGGTCCTCGGCGGTCAGCGGGCCGCAGGCACGCAGGATCTCGTCCTCCTCTACGGCAAGCTCTGCCAGCTCGGCGGCGTGGGCCGTGATGGCGTCCATGTCGTCGCCGCTGCCCTTCAGGGCGTTGATCTGCGCATCCAGCGGAGCCAGCTGCTCCAGAATTTCCTTGATCATTCGTGTTTTCCTCCCACATGAAGCTGCAGCACCCGGATCAGGGTGTCGCGCAGCTGGTCGCGGGGCACCACCTGATCCACAAAGCCGTGCTCCAACTGGAACTCGCTGCGCTGGAACCCGGCGGGCAGCTTTTCGCCGATGGTCTGCTCAATGACGCGGGGCCCGGCAAAGCCGATCAGCGCCCCCGGCTCGGCCAGCATGATGTCGCCCAGGCTTGCAAAGCTGGCGGTTACGCCGCCGGTGGTGGGGTGGGTGAGCACGCTGACGTACAGCCCGCCTCTGGCGGAAAAGCGCTGGATGGCGGCGCTGGTCTTGGCCATCTGCATCAGGCTGAAAATGCCCTCCTGCATGCGGGCACCGCCGCTGGCCGAGAAGATGACCAGCGGCAGGCGTTTGGCTGCGGCGTACTCCACCGCGCGGGTGATCTTTTCGCCCACGGCGGTGCTCATGCTGCCCATGAAAAACCGGCTGTCCAGCACGGCAGCCACACAGGCCACCCCGCCGATGCGGCCGGTCGCCGTGACGGCGGCTTCGCGCAGGCCGGTCTTGTTCTGGGCGGCGGTCAGCTTTTCCGGGTAGCCGGGGAACCGGAGCACATCCTGCGGGGGCAGGTCGGCGTCCAGCTCCCGGAAGCTGCCGTGGTCCAGCACCAGACTGAGCCGGTAGTAGCCGCCGATGGGCATGTGATAGCCGCAGTTGGGGCAGACGTAAAGGCTGCGGGTCCAGATGGTGCGGGTGGCGCGGCGGCCGCACTGTTTGCACTCCACGAACTGGGGTTCATGCCAGACGGCCCCGGCATCCCGCCGGGCTTTCAGCTGGAACGTGCGTTCCCGCATCCGGCCGGGGAACAGGTCTCGGATCTCGTTCATGGTGTTCTGCCTCAGACGTGTGCGGTGATGTAGTTGTAGATGTCACCCACGGTCTTGAGCTTTGCCAGCTCCTCGTCGGGCACGGACACGCCGCAGGCATCCTCCAGGGCCATGTTCAGCTCCACGGCATCCAGGCTGTCGGCCTCCAGATCCTCGGTCAGGCTGGCCTCCATAGTCACCTTGTCCTCGTCGCAGTTCAGGGTATCGACAACGATCTTCTTCATTTCTTCAAACGTCATGGTAGTGTTCTCCTTTGTTCTGGTTGTATGAATGAATTAGCTAAAATGTTTGAGTGATTCGGAACACGACCATTATAGCCGAATCGTTGGATAAGTCAACAAAAATAACTAAAATAATTTATCTTTTACAGTTCTGACACACTTTCCTTCCTTTTTATAATGCACGGTACAGGCGGCGGTCTGCGCACAAAACCCATTGACACGATGTGGTGGCGCTGGCCATCGCGGTCATGATCGGTGACGGCTGCTGTGCCTTCGGCAGCATCAGCCTTGGGCAGGACGAGGTGCACCGCGCAAAGCAGAGCGTGGGCAACGCGGTGGTGCTGTGCGCAGAATGACCAATTCTTCCGGAAAAAAACTGGAAATGTTGATGCAATGCAAATCTTGTAAAATGCGCTTGCCTCGGCTATAATATCTTTCATGTATGTACACAACGTCCTGCCTCTTTCCGGCAGGGCGTTTTTCACGGCAAAAATGCAGAGCAACGGCTCTTTTTTGCATGGATGGGAGGAAACCTATGACCAAGGATATGACGCAGGGCAGCCCGCTGAAGCTGATCCTTGCCTTTGCAGTGCCGCTGATGCTGGGCAGCCTGTTCCAGCAGTTCTACAACCTGGCCGACACCATCATCGTGGGCCGCTTTGTGGGCGTGGAAGCGCTGGCGGCCGTGGGCAGCGTGGGCGGCCTGAACTATCTGGTGCTGGGCTTTGTCAACGGCATTGCCTGCGGCTTTTCCATCCCCATCTCCTGGACCTTCGGTGCCAAGGACTATAAAGAGATGCGCCGCTACACGGCCAACACCGTGTGGCTGTCCATCCTGTTTGCGGCGGTGCTTACGGTGGTCACCGTGGCGCTCACCCGCGCCGTGCTGGTGTGGACCAACACCCCTGCCAACATCATCGACCTGGCCGACGTCTACATCCGCACCATTTTTGCGGGCATCCCCCTCACCTTATTATATAATGTCACCAGTGCCCTGATGCGCGCGCTGGGTGACAGCAAGCGCCCGCTGTTCTTCCTGCTGGTGGCCAGCTTTCTGAACATCGGGCTGGACCTTGCCTGTATCATCGTGTTTGACATGGGCGTGTTCGGCGCGGCCTTTGCCACCGTGTTCAGTCAGGGCGTGGCCGGTGTGGGCAGCCTGCTGTACATCCTGCGCCACTACCATGAGCTGCGCTGGAGCAAGGACGAAGGCGCGTTCAGCCTGCCCCACTGTGCAAAGCTGTGCAGCATGGGCATCCCCATGGGCCTGCAGTGCAGCATCACGGCCATTGGCAGCGTGGTGCTGCAGGGTGCCGTGAACGGTCTGGGCAGCGACATCGTGGCCGCACAGACCGCCGGCAGCAAGGCCGCCCAGTTCCTCTGCGTGCCGCTGGAGAGCATCGGCACTGCCATGACCACCTACGCCAGCCAGAACATGGGTGCCCACGACCTCAAGCGGGTGGACCGCGGCTTGTACACGGCGCTGGGCATCGGCTGCGTGTACAGTGTGGTGTCCTTCCTCATCCTGCGGTTCACGGATAAGCTGCTCATCGGCCTGTTCCTGGAAGCCAAGGAGACTGCCATCATGGCCAACGCCCAGAGCTTCATCTTCTGGAACAGCGTGTTCTACATCCCGCTGGCGGTGCTCATCATCTACCGCTACACCATCCAGGGGCTGGGCTATTCGGGCCTTGCCATGTTTGCCGGTGTGGCCGAGATGGTGGCCCGCGCCATGGTGGGCTTCTGGTTCGTGCCGCTGTGGGGCTACTTTGCGGCCTGCATCGCAAGCCCGGTGGCCTGGTTCTTTGCCTGCTTCTTCCTCATCCCGGCCTACATCGTGGTGCGCAAGCGCCTGCAGAACGAAAAACAGGCCGATGCGCAGCAGGCGGCAAGGGCCTGAGCGTTTCCGGTTTATAAAACAAAAGGGCTGCTGCACAGCATTTGTGCAGCAGCCCTTTTTCGATGCAAGTTGGTTGAGACTTAGTTCTCCGGTGCAGCGAAGGCGATGGGGGTAGCGCCTGCAGCGGCGTCCACGCTCTTCAGGGAGAGCGGGGTGGTCTCGTAGTGCAGGGTCTCGAAGGTCTGGGTCTGGCCGTCCTCGGTGGTAAACTCCAGCACATAGGTCACGTCAGCCTGCTTGTCGGCCTCCACGTCGCGGGTGATGACCACGCTGTCGCCGTCAGCTAGGCCCTCACCGGCCAGGTTGTCGCCCTTGTCCTCGGCGCCGACTTCGTACAGGTACAGGTCGGTGACGGTGGAACCGGTGGTGTTGTACACGGTGTACTCGGCAGTGGTGGGCTCAGCGGCCTCGGAAGCGGCCTCAGAGCTTGCAGCCTCGCTGGATGCGGCAGAGGATGCCACAGAAGAGGAAGCAGCGGTGGAAGAGGAGCTGCCGCAGGCGGTCATGCCCACAGCCAGTGCCAGAGCGGCAGCAACGATTGCAACATTCTTGAGTTTCATGCGAAATACTCCTTTGATCTTTTTTCGTTCTTCTCGTTTCAACCCAACCAACCAGATGGGCGGGTTGTTGAGGTTGATTATACGCAAGATTCGACAAAAAATCAAGTCTCATGTCGGCATTTTTCACGATGAAACAGGAACTGTTACCATTTTGACATGAATCTGTCACAATTTAGCAGGGGCTAACTTGAAGTTCCGTCCTGCTGCACCGGCGCATCCGGGATGCAGCACCGCCGGGACGGGTGCCGCATTTTTGCCCCATCTCCCGATTTACAAATCTGCCGAAAAAGGCTATACTATAAATAATTATGCAAACAGGGAGGTGAGCACATGGCAGAACAGGAGCTGGAACAGCTGGAAGGCACGGTGGAAGATATCATCTACGAGAACGCCGACAACGGCTACACCGTGTTCGAGGTGTCCGGCGGCGGGGTCATCACCGTGGTGTGCGGCGTCGTGGGGGAGCTGCACGCCGGGGAAAGCGTCATCTGCCGCGGCCGGTACGAGAACCACGCCACCTACGGCCGGCAGTTCCACGCGCAGGAGTGCGAGACGGACATGCCCAAGGATCTGGAAGCCGTGTACGCCTTCCTTGCCAGCCGGTCGCTGCCCTACATCGGGGCCAAGACGGCGGACAAGATCATCGACCTGTTCGGGGCCGAGGCGCTGGAGGTCATTGCCAACGACCCCGCCCGGCTCACGCAGGTGCCCGGCATCTCGCCGGACAAGGCCGACCGCATCCAGCAGGAGTTCAAGCGGATGTTCGGCATGCGGGAGCTCATCGCCTATCTGGCACAGTTCGAGATCGGCCCCCGCAAGGCCATGGAGGTGTTCCGGGCGTTCGGGCCGGGGGCCATGCAGGCGATTTCGGCCAACCCCTACCTGCTGTGCGGGGAGCCGCTGCAGCTGGACTTCCGCCACGCCGACAGCATCGCCCAGTATTACCACATGGAGGGCGACTGCGCCCAGCGGCTGGAAGCCGCTCTGCTGCGCACTTTGCGCCACAACGCGGGCAACGGCCATACCTGCCTGCCCCGGGCCCAGCTGCTGGAAACCGCCTCCAACTTCATCCACCAGCCGCCGGAAAAGCTGGCCCGTGCGCTGGACAAGTGCATCGAGACCGAAGAACTCTGCGTGAAGATGTTCGACGGCGTGCCCTACATCTACCTGCCGGACCTTCTGGCCGCCGAGCAGGACATTGCCCACCGGCTGGCCATTCTGGCCCGGCGGGGCAAGAACACCGCCCGTGACCTGGACCGGAACCTGCAGGTGCTGGAACTGACCCAGGGCTTTGCCTATGCGCCGCTGCAGCGGGAAGCCATCCGCAAGGCCATGACCGAGAACTGTCTGGTGCTCACCGGCGGCCCCGGCACCGGCAAGACCACCACCGTGAACGCCATCCTGCAATTGCTGGAAAATCAGG
>OOAQ01000409.1_pt1 | contig 36338 bp, 32 predicted proteins | sample 1671051 | NCBI WGS metagenome assembly OOAQ01 (sample SAMN06348117, study PRJEB24527) | human gut metagenome | biome: human gut; feature: ankylosing spondylitis patient; material: feces | host: Homo sapiens | place: China | collected 2015-10
CGCTACCTCCACCTTGGCAAGGTGGCGCTCTACCAGATGAGCTACGGCCGCAGATTCCATTGTGGCGCGCCGGGTGTTCCCGGCGACGTCGATTATTATACCGCAGCTTTCGCCTCTTGTCAACTACAAATTTGCATTTTTTGAAAAAAGGGACGTTTCCGTCTCCCCACTGCGTACAAAGCTACGTCGCCGTTCAAGTTTGTCTCAGCTGACGCGAAGAAAATTTAATTGCTTTCCTTTCTTAATGTCGTTATAATTAAGATTGTCAAATCGTTGCTGAACTTTCGCGCCTGCCGCTTCGGGCTGCTGCACCGAGGAACAGGCGTGTTTTCATGCAGGGGAGAATATAGGAATAAGGAGCAAACGCAATGTACAAGATCACGGAAAAGGTGGCGCTGAACCCCACCGTTACAAAGATGGTCATTGAAGCCCCGCTCATTGCCAAAAAGGCAAAGCCCGGCCAGTTTATCATAGTGCGCCCGTTTGAAGACAGCGAGCGCATCCCCCTCACCGTCGCAGGCTATGACCGCGAGAAGGGTACTGTGGACATCATCTTCCAGATCGTCGGCGGCACCACCATGGAGCTGAACAGCCTCGAAGTGGGTCAGAGCGTCCACGACTTCGTCGGCCCGCTGGGCCGCGCTACCGAGGTGGAAGGCCTGAAGAAGGTCTGTGTCGTCGGCGGCGGCGTGGGCTGCGCCATTGCGCTGCCCATCGCCCGTGAACTCCACGAGCAGGGCTGCGTCGTCCACAGCGTGGTCGGCTTCCGCAGCAAGGACCTGCTCATCCTCGAGGATGATTTCAATGCCTGCAGCGACGAGCTGCGGATCATGACCGACGATGGCAGCTACGGCACCAAGGGCGTCGTCACCGCCGCCCTCGACGAGCTGGTGGCTGCCGGCAATCAGTACGACCTGGTCATCACCATCGGTCCGCTCATCATGATGAAGTTTGTGGTCAAGACCTGCCAGAAGCACGGCCTCAAGAGCATCGTCTCCATGAACCCCATCATGATCGACGGCACCGGCATGTGCGGCGGCTGCCGCCTGACCGTGGGCGGCGAGACCAAGTTCGCCTGCGTGGATGGCCCCGACTTCGACGGCGACCTCGTGGATTTTGACGAGGCAATGGCCCGAGGCACCATGTACCGCCCCTTTGAGGCTCACGCCCGGGAGGCTGCCTGCAACCTGTTCAAGACTCAGGAGGGAATGTAAAATGGCTTTCAATATGGACCCCAAAAAGTGTCCCATGCCCACCCAGGACCCCAACGTCCGCAACAAGAATTTTGAGGAAGTGGCTCTGGGCTACACCGCCGAGATGGCCGTGAACGAGGCCAAGCGCTGCATCCACTGCAAGAATAAGCCCTGCCAGACCGGCTGCCCCGTCGGCATCGACATCCCCGAGTTCATCGGCCATGTGGCCGAGGGTGACTTCGAAGCCGCCTATCAGGTCATCAATCGTTCCTCTTCCCTGCCCGCCGTCTGCGGTCGCGTCTGCCCGCAGGAGAGCCAGTGCGAGGGCAAGTGTACCCGCGGCATCAAGAACGAGCCCGTTGGCATTGGCCGTCTGGAGCGCTTCGTGGCCGACTGGCACCGTGAAAATGTCCACACTGCCCCCGTCGTGCCTGAGTCCAACGGCCACAAGGTCGCCATCATCGGCGCAGGCCCTGCCGGCCTGACCGCCGCAGGCGACCTCGCCAAGCTGGGCTATAAGGTCACAGTCTACGAGGCCCTGCACGTCGCAGGCGGCGTGCTGATGTACGGCATCCCCGAGTTCCGTCTGCCCAAGGCCATCGTCCAGCAGGAGATCGACGGCCTCAAGAAGATGGGCGTCGATTTCGAGTGCAACATGGTCATCGGCAAGGTGCTCACCATCGACGAGCTGATGGGTGAGTACGGCTATGAGGCCGTCTTCGTGGGTTCCGGTGCCGGCCTGCCCCGCTTCATGGGCATCCCGGGCGAGAGCCTGAAGGGCGTCTACTCCGCCAACGAGTTCCTCACCCGCTCCAACCTGATGAAGGCTTACCTGCCCACCAGCAAGACCCCCATCCGCACCGGCAGGAAGGTCGCCGTCGTCGGCGGCGGCAATGTTGCAATGGACGCTGCCCGCAGCGCCCTGCGTCTGGGCGCTGAGACGGTCTACATCGTCTACCGCCGCGGCATGGCTGAGCTGCCTGCCCGTAAGGAAGAGGTCGAGCACGCCGAGGAAGAGGGCATTATCTTCAAGACCCTCTGCAACCCCGTGGAGATCCTGCCCGATGAGAACGGCTTCGTCAAGGCCATCACCTGCATCGAGATGGAGCTGGGTGAGCCGGATGCTTCCGGCCGCCGCCGCCCCATCGAGAAGAAGGGCAGCGAGTTCACGATGGACGTGGACACCGTCATCATGAGCCTGGGTACCAGCCCCAACCCCCTCATCCGCTCCACCACACCGGGCCTCGAGACCAACAAGCACGGCTGCATCGTCACCGAGGGCGACGAGGGCAAGACCAGCCGCGAGGGCGTGTACGCCGGCGGTGACGCCGTCACCGGTGCTGCTACCGTCATCAAGGCCATGGGCGCAGGCAAGGCTGCCGCCAAGGCCATCGACGAGTACATCCAGAACAAGTAAACGATACATATAGCAAAAGCAGGTCATCCCGGCGGGATGACCTGCTTTTTGTTATCGGTAAAGATTTGCCGCCTCCGCGTTTTCCAGCGTCAGCAAGCGCATCTTCTTGTCGATGCCGCCCGCGTAGCCGGTCAGGCTGCCGTCGCTGCCCACCACCCGATGGCAGGGTACGATGATGGAAACAGGGTTATGCCCCACCGCGCCGCCCACAGCCTGCGCGGAGACGCGCTTTCCGCCGTTTCTCTCCGCCAGCTGTTTTGCCAGTACGCCGTAGGTCCTGGTCTGTCCATAGGGGATCTGCAGCAGCAGCGCCCACACCGCCTGTCGGAAATCGGAGCCGATAAGATGGAGTTTCGGAGTAAAGTCCGGCTCCCGGCCTGAAAAATAGACGTCCAGCCAGCGGCAGGCGTCTCCCAGCACCGGTGTTGTCCCCTCTTCATTCTCTGGAGGAAGCTTCGCCGCAAAATACTTCTGTGCCTCGAACCATACTCCGGTCAGCCCTTCTTCGTCTGCTGCCAGCAGTATCTTTCCCAGCGGCGAATCGTAATGCATCGTATAGGTCATGACGGTTCACCCCTTCCTTTTCGGCTTTTGGGTCGGCGCGTAGTCCTTGAGGCCCGGCACCGCGCCGCCTGCCGCCGCCCAGAGGTAGAGGCTCGCCACACTGCAATAGGGGCTGAACCGGCGGCGGTACTTTTCGAACAGTTTCCGGTCAATTTTTCGGTGGTGGTACACCATCCGCAGCCCACGCTGGATGGCAAGGTCGTCGTAGCTGAACACGTCGGGCCGCTGCATACAGAAGAGCAATATCATCTCTGCCGTCCAGACACCGACGCCTTTCAGGCCGCTCAGCTCCCGGATGGCCTCATCGTCCGGCCTCTGCCGGATACCCTCGAGGTCAAATTCTCCGCTCTCGATTTTCCGGGCAAAGTCCGTAATGTATTCAGCCTTTCGGAAGGTCATACCGAAGCTCTGCAGCTTCTCAACCCCGGCTCCGAGGACGGCAGCTGCATCCACCACGCCGAACTCGTCCCGCATCCGCTTCCAGATGGTCGCCTGCGCTTTCGTGGAGATCTGCTGGCCGACGATGTGGTGTACCACCGCCGAAAAGAGGTCGGTATCCACTTCCCTCTCGATGTGTCCCACCTGTGCGATGACCGCCGCCATCCGCTCGTCTTTTGCGCTCAGATACGCCGTTTCCGCTTCGCCGTATTGGAAATACATACGAGCCCTCCTTCGCGTTACAACTTTTTGTTTGAACATGGGTTGTTACGTTGATTATAGCAAAAAATATGTGTATCTGCAATACAAAAAAACGCCCGCCGCACAGCATTATACCGTACAGCGGGCGAGTTATCTTTCCGCAGAGAGGAATGGGATGTGGTACAAGTATAGAAAAATCAGCCAAAAGAGGCACGTGTTCAAGATAAGGATCCGCCGAGAATGCAGCTCCCCGCATGAAAAACCTGAGATCAAGCGCCGTGCGTGGCGCTGTTACGCTTTTCGGCCAGCGTCCTGAGCAGGACACTCACCACAGCAAAGCCGATAGCCATACCGAAGATAGCGCGGATAGTAGAGAGAAAACAGAGCTTGGCATTGAGCATATCGCCCGAGAAGACATAGAGCATCGTGTAATAGAGGCTGCCACCGGGAATCATGGGCACAGTGGCGGGCATCTGGAGCACGACGGTGGGGACCTTGATGCGCCGGGCCAGAACTGCGGCCATTAGGCTGCAGAACATGGCCGACGCCATGTTGCCTGCAAAGTCCCCGGCCAGCGCATTCACTGCCAGATAGACGGCCCACGACAAGCCAGCGTTGAGGGCGATGAGCGCCATGTACTTTTTGCGCACGCCGAAGACAATGGAGAAGCCGAGGCCTCCCAGCGCACCAGCTAATATCTGCCCCATCACAGCACCCCCTCTGCAAGGACGGTCGCAAGCAGGAAGCCGCCCGCAATGCTGGCCGCAATGAGCAGGGATTCCACAAACCGAAACAGACCTGTGATGCTCTCGCCCAGCAGCATATCCCGCATCGCGTAGGTAATGGGGATGCCGGGAATGGTCAGCATGATGCATCCGATGAGAATTTTGTCCAGATGGACACCGATGCCCACCCGGACGAGGACGCACCCCAGAAAGCCCGTCACGATGGAACAGACCAGATAAAACAGCAACTGGTTCTCCTTTTTGTAGATGCCTTTCCGATCCATCCAGTTGATGAAACAGGCGAGGATGATCGTCGCCGGGACATCGGCCAGTTTACCGCCGAAGAAGACGGTGAAGCTTCCCGCCGCCAGCATCGCACCGACGTAGCTGATCCACGCCGCCTCCGGCTTCGGGTACTTGATAGCCTCCACACGGGCAGTGATGTCCTGCGGCGGAGGGCAGGTGGCGCAAATCTCACGGGAGAGGGCATTCAACTGTTCTACCCGGTCGAGGTTGGTGGCATAGCCTCCGGCGATGCGCCGGGCCTTGACGATCTCGTCGCCGTCCGGCGTGCGTGCCGTGACCTCAATAAGGGAGGTAATGGTAAACACGCCCACCTTATGCATCCCATAGGCGTGGAGGATGCGGGTAATGGTGTCCTCCACCCGCGTCACCTCGCCGCCCGCCAGAAGCAGAGCTTTTCCCATATCAAGGCTGGCATCTACCAGCTGTTCTTCCAGTGTTCTCATCTTGTGTACTCTTTCGTGTGTTACTTGTTGTGGCTACTTCTATCAGCTATTATAAATGTTCATATCCCCCTTGTCCAGTTGACGAGCGATGAGCATAGTGCCCACTACGAGCTTCTCGATCCGCCCCCGACGCGCATCTGCTACCTTATCTCCAGCGCATTCCCCGACCATCTAAACGCCCTCGCCATCCGACATTTTAAGGCGGAGGCATATGCCCACTCAAAGGAGAATGGCCTGCTGCCATCGGGTGTGTGAGAAGGATATGAATATGCGAAAAGGGGCTGTTTCAAAATAGTTCCTCGAAAAACATTGCACAAAACCCGAAACCTTTTCAGAGCCAAAACGGCTCAAAAAGGGTTCCGGGTTTCTATTGCTGTGCATCAAAAAGTTGAATTGCTATAATTCTGCACTATTTCTTGATGAATAATCGCCTGATCGTATCAAAGCAGTATCACAGAGCCTTTTGGCTCTCAAAATATTGCATCAATACTTTTCAGGGTTTGCAGATTACTCGAGCTCGGTAAGTTCAATTTCTTACTAAACAAATTTGTTTAGTAAACCTATTTTTTGTGGGTTGCTTCTTCATGTGGTCGCTGTGCTCTATGACGTTCGCTGATTTTTTAGTATCAGGATAGTATCACACGGGGCAACAACCTCTAACTGTATTATAGCGTGTTTCAGCTCTTGATGCAACTACCTTCCAAGCAAAAAACAGCTGTATCGTTTCATTGAACAATCTCCGCTTCTATCCTATCATACCGCGATTCTGATTCCAACCATTCAGCTAACTTCCGAAGAATGAGCGCACTCTGTGGGAACGACCATTCCAATTCTCGTGCCTGCACTCGATAGTGCTCTGCCTCTTCATAAAGTTCCCGGCCATCCAGTACAATCCGTGCGCCACGCGAATTGATTTTTCCATATGCAACATCAACTGTCAACTTTTCGTTTTGCTGTGCCTCTAGAAAAGCTCGAACAAACTCATGTGGAAAAGCACCATCTTCGCCGTTCTCCCCTCTTCCTAAAATACGTCCAAGAATTTCCATAGACTCTCGTACAAGACATTCACACCATCGTTCGAATATTTCTTTATCCCGAAAAGCATCCTTCGGTAAAGTATAGTAATAGTACGCGTATCCTCTAAAAGATGCATTTTCATTTAAAAGATTCTTCATTTCTTCAGGAGAATAGAAAAGATATCGTTGCAAGCACTGCGGGAAATTTTGCAGTCGTTTCCTTTTATAAAGTAGCAAACAGCATCGAGCCCATTCATCAGAGTAGAATTGCTGATCCATCTCATTCACTAATTCAGAAAGATATCCTGTATCTTCCGGAGCAAGTCCTTGCTCCGCAATTGCTTCGAACACTTCCTTAAAACGGTCCAATAAATTTTCAATTTGCTTCCTCTGGTCATACAGGTATGGCAACAGCCCTCCGGGATGATATTTCAGAAGTTGTTGGTATTCCTTTTCACTATAGGCTGTCATGCTTCGTTTTTCCCAGTACGTCCGTTTTCGCTGCGGTGTAGTCAACCACTGCTCGACTTCTTCTCTCCGTAGCAAAGGCAAAAGTTGAAGTTTTTCTGCTTCTGAAAGTTTCTCAAAGACATCTGCCACTATCTGAAAGTTTCCATAATCGAAAAATCCAGCCAATACCTGCAACTTTCTCTGTACGCAAATAGATTCAGTCAATGTCTCAAATTCTTTATCTGCACTATTTCCAGCAAGGAACATGCCCCACAAATATTGATCTTCCATCATTTCCAGTAACTGTCGCACCGCATCCATTCCATATGTTGTTTTCAACTCTACGAATTTTGTAGTCCGAAGTTCTTCTGCATGATCTGCTTTCTTTTTCCACCCTTCATCTTCATCATTCAAAAGTTCTTCCATGGGCGGTCGATACCAATTCGAAAACATCCAGCCGAATTTATCAACTGGATCATTTGGTTCGGTGCAATGCAACCAAGTTTCCAGCACTTTTATCCAGTCTATGCAATCATATTTCTTGTCATCATAGAGTTCTGTTCTCAGCCAGTAGTTTATCGGCCGTAAAGCTGTAGAAGAGAATTGCGCCGCATCGAACCTCTTTGCCATCTCTAACAGAATGTCCTCTCCAAGCCTGCGATACTCTTTCAATATTTTTTCAATTTGCTCAAGCCATTTATTCTTCAGGGCCGTCTCATAAACCATTCTGGTAATTTCATCATAACAATCAAACAACTCTTGTTCTGAAATCAATGGATCAGATTTTCCCTTTTTCCCACGATGATGTCCTCGAATCAGCGAGTCTTTTTTTAGTAGTTCAATGCCAAATCCCACACCAAAAGCTGGCGTTTCCCGGAGCATTTGTATCATCAGTGTCTTTTTATCTTGGCTTCTCAATGCTGTATGTGAACTCCACAAGCAAAGTGCATCCAGCAAGTGTTTCTTTGCTGTTTCTACACGCCGATGTTCATTTTGTGTTCCTGACACTGCCATCTGATAGAGCATCCAACAAGCTTGTCGACTTGTATCTTCTCGTTCCACCAGTACATCCATTGTCCAAAGAATATCATTTTCACAATCCAATTGCTCGCGTTGCAGAAATTCAAGCACAACCATCGGTGCCGCTTCGGAGAGAGTCCGAAGTTCCCTCGTTAGACACTCCCTGCAGCCCTCAACATGAAAAAAAGAAAGAATTTCACTCACTCGCGAATCTATTACGTTTTGATTTGATCCAGTTTCTGCAAAGCAAGCATAATTTCGAAGCAATCGTTGCAGAACGCCATACCTTCTTCGATTTTGCGTTTCATCTGTACAAGACAAAGCTGTGCAGATTTCCCGATGCATCCGCTGTCCAACCGCACTTTCTATATCCATCTTTAGTGCTAGCCAAGATTCCTCGTCATTGACAATTTGATACCATTTGTCAATCTTCTGAATTGGGCTGTCGTCCATCCGCAGCAATGCTTCATACTTTCGTTCCACTACAGGATATGGTGTTCCAGCCAACCGGCTGATTAGATTCTGTTCTTCCTCATCCGAATTATCGTAATGCCGTAAAAGTACAAGTGGTTGTAACAAATCGATATCTGCCACGTTCATCCATTCCGGTTGAATGTTCGCTCCATTTCCAGGAATTTTCCGAATGAGCGCAGAAAGATTTCCATGCGTGTAGCTATAAAGTTCCTCTGCATCTACACTACTGATGCCCATTTCCTGCAGTGCTTGGAGATATTGTGTCTTCCATCGAGGAAGTAACTTAACCGAATTTTCTCTTGCAACCCCTTTTCCTTCGCAAAGAATCGTACAGTTTTTTTCTGATATCTGCCCCTCGTACGGAAACAATAATAAGAAGCTGGCATTTTCACATATAGTATCTAACTGTTGATAGGTTATTTCATCGTAAAGAACTGTCACCTTATCGGCCAGTTCTGGATTTTTTAGCAAAGCAGACAGACAAAATCCGTACGCCTCCATTCTGGACTCTGCTACCACCAGACACAAATTCCCATTAGCTTTTTTCTGAAAGTCTTCTATCTGTGTTTCCCTACCGATTTGAAATATTCCATGACCAAGTGGCGGATTCGTCCTCCGAGAAAAACGCTCCCATGCACGATCAACTGTATCTATTTTTATTAATTCGTTTTCTAGATAACTCTGCATTATCCATGCACAAACCGCCGGTTCCGAATTTAGCCAGTCGCATAAAACAGATGCATCATATACATGGACCGCCTTCCACTCCTCCCGATGTTCTGCCTCCCATTCAGTAGTTGATATACGGTATGCCCACACTTTTGGCACCACTAGATAAAATGTAGTATCGGATTTTTCTACTCCAAGCGGATGAGTTGTGCGTTTTTTATAATCACCGTTAATTTTTTCCAGCGAATCCGAATTTGTTCCGAATTCCCACACACTTTTTCCTTGAGCTACATAAGTCGTTTTCGTTTCGTTTACTACAATTCCATCATATCCTGGTGCCCAGATATCGTCTCCATCTGGAACACGAAGATATGAAAGATCCGAGCATTTACTCTGAATCAAGCGTTTAACGATTTCCGGTAATAATCCCTCCGACTTTTTCTTTTGCTCACTCATCAACCGTTCAAGCATTTTACTCGTGAATAATTTCATAGCTTGTCCCCCGTAAGCAACTTTGCCCCACTTTCAGAATAACATTCTATTGTCAGAGCGCAATTCACATCTTTCTTCTTTTACAAACCCGTGACTTCAAATATTATTTGTTATCTTCTGTTGCTCAGTTTTGTTGCTCAGTTTACACCAATCCCAAAGAACTTGTCAAAGAACCCCTTCAACTTATCGATCACGCCCTGTTTCTTCTGCGCACGGCCACCGCCGCCAAAGCGGGAAACAGGCGGCATCAGCTTGTCAATATCGGTGCCCACAGTTTTGATTTCACCATCACGGAACGCATTGGCCAGATACTTGCGTGTCTCCGGCTCCTTCAGCTTTTCCTCTTGGATGATCTTTGCAAGCTCTTTCTCCCGCTGTTCGGACACATAGGTGTTCCACTCTGCCATCACATCATCCACATCGTTGACACCTGCAATAAAGGTTTCAATCAGTTGCTTTTTGCTGCGCAGTTCCGGGCTGGCATCAATCGCCTTGCGAATCGTGATGAGCACCTCTTTGTCATCGCAATGGGTGTCATGGTACTTTTTGACCAGCATCAGGATGTAGTCAATGTTGATTTCCACCTGCCGAATCAGCTCCACCTCGAACACTACATCATCCGTGATATCCTCTTTGGTTTCATCGTGCTTCTTGTTACGCCATTCATCCCGCAAATCCTGATAGCGGCCTAAGTAGTCCTGTAAATCCCGCTCCGAGATCAGTTCGTTGCCCTTGAAATCATCAAAGGAGGACAGCAGGTTCCGCATCCGCAGCAGTGCGCCAAACAGCACGATAAAGTCCTTCTGGTTCTGCTCCCCGATGATTTGCGGCGCTTCCAGTGGGAATTTTTCTTCCAAAGCGTTTATCATCTCAACATAGCCCTGATGATGCTTTCCTTGGTCATCGTCGTAGCCTTTATAATAATCAGAATACTTCCTCAGCAAAACCACTCCTCCGGCTTTGTTATCCCCGAAGGAACCAATTGCATAATCCACTCGCTTTTGCAGATTGCGGAAGCAGACGATATTGCCAAAGGTCTTAATGCTGTTCAGGATACGGTTCGTCCGGCTGAACGCCTGAATCAGACCGTGCATCTTCAGGTTTTTGTCCACCCAAAGGGTGTTCAGAGTCGTGGCATCGAAGCCCGTCAGGAACATATTGACCACTATCAGCAGGTCGAGCTCTTTATTCTTCATGCGGAGCGATACATCTTTGTAGTAGTTCTGGAACCGTTCGCCATCCGTCGAGTAGTTCGTATGGAACATCTCGTTGTAGTCCTGAATGGCGGCATCCAGAAAATCCCGGCTGCTCTGGTCAAGGTTGGAGGTATCTTCCGGGTTTTCCTCGTCCAGAATCCCGTCTGTTTCCGCTTCATTGGCTCCATAGCTGTAAATGGTAGCAATGCGCAGCCGCTTGGTTGGGTCTGCCGCCATCTGTTTTTTGAACTCCTGATAATACAGCTTTGCCATCGGCACAGATGCCACGCAGAAAATCGAATTAAAACCGCTGACGCGCTGTTTTTGCTTGATTTCATCCACCGCACCACGCTGGGCAGAGGCCACCTCTGCCACATTCGTCAGCAGATTGAACTCATACGATTTGTCTCCCCGATAGGTTTTCTGGTCGAAGTGGTCAAGGATGTACTTGGTCACCAGCGAAATGCGCTTGGGTGCCATGAACGCCTTTTCCCGGTCAATGTCCCAAACCTGTTTATCGTCCATGTCCGGCTCTGCATCCATCGTCTTGATGTAATCCACACGGAACGGCAGCACATTCTTGTCATTGATGGCATCCACGATGGTATAGGTATGCAGCGGTAGAACCTTTTCGCCTTTTTCATTTGGTTCACCGCCAAACAACTGAGGCGTTGTCCTCATACCGGGTTTTCCGCTCGTACCTGCATTTGCTGCGTAAATCGGTGTTCCGGTAAAACCGAACAGGTAGTACTTTTTGAAGTTGTGAACGATAGCACCGTGCATATCACCGAACTGGCTGCGGTGGCACTCGTCAAAGATGATGACAACGTGCTTCTGATAGACCTCATGCCCCGGATTCTTTTTGATGAAGGTCGCCAGCTTCTGGATGGTGGTAATGATGATATGTGCTTCCGGGTTTTCCAACTGGCGTTTCAGTATCGTGGTGCTGGTGTTAGAGTTTGCTGCCCCCTTCTCGAAGCGGTCATACTCCTTCATGGTCTGGTAGTCCAAGTCCTTGCGGTCTACCACGAACAGCACCTTGTCGATATAGGGCAGCTGCGATGCCAGCCGTGCCGTTTTGAATGAAGTCAGCGTTTTGCCGGAACCTGTGGTATGCCAGATGTAGCCGCCGCCTTCGATGCTGCCATACTTTTTGTAGTTGTTGGCGATTTCGATGCGGTTCAGAATCCGCTCCGTTGCCGTGATCTGGTATGGACGCATCACCATCAGCATCTTTTCTGAGGTAAAAATGCAGTACCGGGTCAGCACGCTCAGGATCGTGTGCTTTGCAAAGAATGTACGGGTAAAGTCGATCAGATCCGTCAGCATCCGGTTGTTTGCATCCGCCCAGTAAGAGGTAAATTCAAAGCTGTTGCTGGTCTTTTCCTTTTTCGTTCTGCCGTTCTTGGAGTCCTTGATGGCATTGTAGCGGGTGCTGTTTGAGTAGTACTTGGTATTTGTGCCGTTGGAGATCACGAAAATCTGCACATATTCGTACAAGCCGCAGCCTGCCCAGAACGAATCCCGCTGATAGCGGTTGATCTGGTTGAACGCCTCCCGGATGGCCACCCCGCGCCGCTTCAATTCCACATGAACCAGCGGAAAGCCGTTGACCAGAATCGTCACATCGTAGCGGTTATCATGCCGCGCACCGTCTGCCTGCTTCACTTCATACTGGTTGATGACCTGCAGGCGGTTATTGTGGATGTTCTTTTTGTCGATCAGCGTGATATTTTTGGAACTGCCGTCATCCCGGTGCAGCACCTGCACGTTATCTTCCTGAATCTTCCGGGTCTTTTCGGGAATGTGCTCGTTGGGGTTGGCAATTACATCACTGAAAAACTGCCGCCACTCCGTATCCGAAAACCGGTAGTGGTTCAGTTCTTCCAGCTGGCTGCGGAGGTTGGCAATCAGTTCATCCTCGGTATGCAGCGGCAGATAGGTATAGCCCTGCTCGCACAACAGCCGGATAAATTCTTTTTCCAGCTCTGCCTCGCTCTGGTAGCTGTCAGAGCGCACCTTGGAGGGCTCATAGGTAGAAACAACAGTATCTTCATTGGTAGCCGCAACGATATTGAAAAAGGACATTTCAAATTCCTCCTGCAATTTATCCTTCCGCTATATTCCACAATTCACAATATAGCAAACTCCTATAAACTGGTATCATTTCAACAAATTCAAGTTTATCTCCTGTCCATTTGGTTATTACAAAGTTTTCTTTTTCGTAGATGAATGAAACATAGGTATCATACTCTGGCAACCTGTCCATTCGATATTGAAAAAGATACTTAAAGTCCGCATTCAATCCATCAATTGCAAGTTTTCTTCCCTGTTCAAAATTTTCATTTGAATCAAAATTGAAATTATATGGAAAGAACAGCATTATATTTTTCTTTGTCTCAAATATCTTTATAATTTGAGATACATCCTTTTCCAATACATCTTCTTTCTCTTTCTTCTCTCGAATTTCTATCATTTTATTCCAGTTTAGGCTCCGAAACACTGCATACGGAATGCTGTAAGTAATCGTTTTATACCCCGGAACACCTTCGTGCTTTTCTGGCAGTCCAAAGCCTATCACACCGGGCATGAATTCTTGGATTGATGGTGAGAGGATTTTAGCCGCTTGCAGCCTTGATTGAGATGCGAAAAGCTTAAAATCAAGCTTGTATTCATCAGAAGCACAGTCGTATTCTCCGTGTGCTTCTGACTCCGGCTTCTTATATAGCTTTCCATTGGATTTTTTCAGGAAGCAGCTTGAACAATTCACAAAATCCCGCAAGTAATCTTCATACGAATATGGCTCCATTACACCACCTATAAAGTTATCAATCACTCTAGCTGCTCCAAGAAAATCCACTCTCATTCCAGAATATTCCAATCAATTCAACTCCTTAAAACTCAACAGCCTATCCCGATAGTACTCATACTGCTTTTGCCTTGCCTCAATCTCTGCGGGCAGGCCGCTGGTCAAATCATTGCAGATGGCATCAAAACGGTCAAGAATATCCACAATATATTTTTGCCGTTTTTGACCCGGAAGCGGAATTTCAATCCTGTTCAAATTCTTCTGGTTCAATTTAGGCTGTGCGCCGCCAGAAATATACGGAGCCAGATCAATCGAGTTCAAATAAAACTCTACAAACCGTCTGGTTTCGTAGCGATCAAACTTCAAAACGTGCGCATGATTATTGACCCAGTTTTTCCCCGAAATCGAAAACGCAATCGGCGTACTTCTTGCCAAAAGATTTGCGCCATCTTCTGACACAAGCAGGTAATCCCCGTCAAAGATATAATCCTTTACATAATCCACGATGCCAGAAGCCCCATAATACGGGTACTCTCCCGCTTCACGTTTACCACTTGTAACAGGCTTTCGCATACTGTCGCAGTTTTCAGCAATATCTTCAAGCGTAACAACCGCATAGCCAAACACATACTGCAAGAGCTTAATCAGTGCTCTGCTCTGCTCTGCTCTGCTCTGCTCTGCTCTGCTCTGCTCTGCTCTGCTCAAAATTGTGTTGCCAGTTTCTGCAAATGTCAAGAGTTTATCTCTGTAATACTCGTACTGCTTCTGTCGGGCTTCGATTTCAGCAGGCAGGCCAATATTGCGGTCGGAGCAGATTTTTTCAAAGTTGTCCAGTACATTCACAATGCGGTTTTGGACATCAAGGGGAGGAACAGGAATCTTTATGGCTTTAATCTCGTTTGCATTCATATTGGGAACGCTGCTGCTTTTACTTTTTATAGCAGTTGCAGACAGCACATGGAAAAGAAATCTTGAACTGAGCTGATTATCTTTCGGCATAACAACCTTGAGCCTAATTATCGGGGTAAAAAATGCCTTTCTATAGTATACAGCACCCGTATTGGCTCCAATAGATGAAATCACGACAGCATCCCTATCAATCTTGTACGTTCCAGAATATCCATACGCTTCTTTACCATTTCCCCAAACTGGAAACATATGTGATGAATCTTTACTTTCTCCTTTAATGCAATCCGCAGGCGGTTCGCCGCCAACCACAACATTACAAATATCACCTATGGATTTTAACGAAGCACTAGATTCATCAAAGTAAAGGAATTTATTGCGGTAATAGGCATACTGCACCTTTCTATCTGTGAGTTCCTTTGTAAGCTCCGCTGTAAGATTTGTGAAATTGTCCAAAATGCGAACAATTTCACGCTGAATTTCTAGCGGTGGAATTGGTATCATTAGCCTTGAAAAAAGTGTTTGTGTTAGGTGACTAATTGTCGAACCTGTTTTCTGTTGCTCAACAACACTTTGAAAATGATTAGACAACAGATAGTGCAGAATGAACCGATTCTCTAACGAACTATCTTTACAGCGAACAACAAAGACTCCACCATTTAATGTTGCTGGCATTTCAAGCCCCTTTACTTGCGCTACTTTACCAAGAGTTCCATCTTTGGTTATTAGGATGTCTCCATTTTTCAATTGAATTTTGGGGTCTTGCTTGTATCGCTCTTCCGTCACATATACACAGGTACTATAATCAATTTCATGTGTTTCAGTAAAGTCAGTTCCTGTTATAAGCAAGTAGTCTCCTTTGCTCATATACTCTGCTTTCGTTAGCCGTTGCCAGCCAATTCGAGCATTTAATGTGCAAACTTCATCGAATCTTTTATACTCAACGCCATCCGGGCAAAGTTTCCGAAGCAGTTTATCCAGTTTACTCATCTTTTTTCACCAGCCTCAACTATCTTCCTTGCTTTTTCTCCCAATCCATCAAGTTTTCTTCCGTCAGCTATATCAATTCCTGCGCATTCGTCATGTTCTGTATCAAACACTAGTATTTCACATAGCGTAACGAAATAGATATATCTATATTTCTTTACTCCTACATTGATAGAGTTTACTGCCTGTATGAGCTTTGGAATCATCCAACTATCAATAACTTCTTCTGAGTAAACATACAAATCATATCCTTCTAATTCCGCATAATTGCCACTATTTAGTTTTCTTATTTTTTCTTCATATGCTTCAAGAAATCTTTTACAAGGAGTGTCTTTTATATTTACATCATTGAAATCGCCATCATACATATAGGATTCAGGTGGATGTGCCATCCCATACTTCGTGTAGCGATATCCCATTTTTTTCAATCTCTTGCGTCTACGCTCTTGGGCTTGTTCGTCCACATACGGTATCATAGCCGCTAAGTTTAATGCTTCTTGCTCTTCTTTTGGAATTGCAGAGGTCACTTCTATACCAATATTATGTTTCAAATCTCTCAAATCTGGCTTATCGCTTAATTGTAGATTTTCATATCTGTTCGGAAAGATTTTTTCCAAAATCAGTTTAGCGTAACATTCATCATACGACAATCTCGTATGCGGGGGTAGCGGCTCGTTTTCTCTGATTTTTCCCACAGCTTTTCGCCTCCACCTAGGTCACTCTGTACCAATAGTTTCCTCCAAGTACCTGTCAAAATCGCTCTGGTACAGCCTATCCTGCACCACACGATACTTTTCAAACTCCGTTTCGGCGTGCATCTTTGCAAGCTGCGCCGAGATTTTGCCTGCATCCTTCAGCACTTCCAGATCATCTGCCTGCAAATAGATGTCCAGCCGCTTGGCCCAGTCCTCCATGGTCATGGGGATATGACGGCGGGCACGGTTTTCGGCAAGGTCGAGGTAAGCCGAAACGATCAGTTCCATGGATTTCATTTCATCTTCGGTCAGGTAGTTTTTTGCCACCGAAACATCGCTCTTTTTGATTTTGCCGTTGGGAGCATCCTTCCATGTGTGAAGCCCCATGTGCGGCTTATCGGCATCGGCACGCTCATAGATCAGCTCTGCCGCCGTATGGCGATGCACGGCATAGTGCATCTTGTTTTGCACCTTTGCAAAGAACTCTTTTGTGGTCAGCGCATTGCGGTCATAATCCAGCGAAGTAGCGTAAATGTCAGTAAGTTTCTGGTAGAAGTTGCGCTCCGAAATGCGGATCTCCCGGATACGCTCCAACTGCTCTTCAAAGTATTTCTTGGTCAGGACTGTGCCACCGTTTTTCAGGCGTTCTTCGTCCATTGCCCAGCCCTTGATGGTGTACTGCTCCACGATCTGATTTGCCCAGACACGGAACCGCACCGCCCGCTGGTTGTTCACCTTGAAGCCGACCGCAATAATCATTTGCAGATTATAGTGGTTCACGCTGCGAGTAACCTGTCGGCCACCCTCATTTTGAACTATTCGGAATTTCCGAATAGTTGCCGCTTCGTCCTGCTCATGGTCAGCATAAATCTTTTTGATATGCTCATTGATGGTCGGAAGCCCCACATCGTAAAGGGTCGCCATCATCTTTTGCGTCAGCCAGATGTTTTCATCCTCGTAGCGCATCTCAATGCTGTCCTTATCCTCCCCCGTGGAGGCAACAAAGGTCAAATATTCTGCCGCACAAGAACGTACCAATGCTGAATCTTTCTTTTTGCTTTCCATCTCAGCCCTCGATTTCTGCCACGATCTGGTCAATGGCGGCCCGCAGTTCATTCTCCCGTGCTACGATTTGCGCAATTTCAGCGTTCAGCTTTACAATGTCGATTTTCTCGCGGGTGTCCCTGGCCTCCACATAAGTGGAAACCGACAGATTATAGTCATTTTCCTGTACCTCGGAATACTCTGCCAGATGGGAAAAGTGTGCTTCTTCTGCCCGCTGTGCAAAGGTGTCCACTATTTTGTTAATGTTCTCCGGGGTGAGTTTGTTGTTGTTCGTCACCTTGACGCACTCGGAAGAAGCATCAATGAACAGCACCTTATTGTCCGTTTTGCCCTTTTTCAACACCATGATGCAGGTGGCAATACTGGTACCAAAGAACAGGTTGCTCGGCAACTGGATGATGCAGTCAATGAAGTTGTTGTCCACCAGATATTTGCGGATCTTCTGTTCTGCACCGCCACGGTACATAATGCCGGGGAAACAGACGATTGCTGCCGTGCCGTTGGAAGCCAGCCATGCCAGCGAGTGCATAATAAAAGCCAAGTCTGCCTTGCTCTTCGGAGCCAGCACACCAGCCGGAGCAAAGCGAGGGTCATTGATGAGCAGCGGATTTTCGTCACCGGCCCACTTGATGGAGTACGGCGGATTCGATACGATCAGCTCAAAAGGTTCATCATCCCAGTGCCGCGGATTGGTCAGCGTGTCCTCACAGGCAATGTCGAATTTGTCAAATTCGATGTCGTGCAGGAACATATTGATGCGGCACAGGTTGTACGTTGTGATGTTGATTTCCTGCCCAAAGAAACCATTGCGCACGGCATCCCGTCCCAGCACCTTTTCTGCCTTCAGCAGCAGCGAACCAGAGCCGCAGGCAGGGTCATATACCTTGTTGATTTCCTTCTTGCCTACGGTACCCAGCCGGGTCAGCAGCTCCGAAACATCGGCAGGCGTAAAGAACTCGCCACCGGACTTGCCCGCATTGCTGGCGTACATGGTCATCAGGTATTCGTAGGCATCGCCAAAGGCATCAATGTCATGCTCTTTCACATCGCCAAGGTTCATATCTGCCACGCCGTTCAGCAGCTTCACGAGCTTCTCATTGCGCTTGGCAACAGTCGCACCCAACTTGTTGCTGTTCACATCGTAATCATCGAACAACCCTGCAAACTGCCCCTCGGAGGAGCTGCCCTTTGCGGATTCTTCAATATGTCGGAAGACTGTTTCCAGCGTTTCGTTGAGGTTTTCATCGCTGGCCGCTTTTGCCCGTACATTGCAGAACAACTCACTGGGCAGGATGAAGAACCCCTTTTCCTGTACCAGCCCTTCCCGTGCCTGCTCTGCCTCTGCATCAGGCATATCCTCATAGCGGAAGTCCGGGTTGCCTGCATCAATTTCGCCCTGATTGATGTAGCTGGCAATGTTCTCCGAAATATAACGGTAGAACATCGTACCGAGAACGTAGCTCTTGAAATCCCATCCGTCCACTGCGCCGCGCAAATCATCCGCTATCGCCCAGATTGCACGGTGCAGTTCTTCGCGTTCCTGTTCTTTTTTGGTGTCTACCATTTTTTATTTCCTCCATCAAATGCGGATTCCCGCATTGTTTTCTTTCATTTTAACATAGCAAATGTACCACTATTGGTACATCATGGTGTTTTTTCTAAAAAGGATATACTTTCCCTTTATACTATCCTAGTAAAGCGTACCACAGCTTTTCCGTGATTGCAAGCCGATAAATATTGCTATTGCATTTTTTGTCGAATTATCGCTTATATGTACAGAACCCCGCCAGCATTCGCTGACAGGGTTCTGCTATGCTTACAGCTCTATGCTGTTCTGCCTGTTCTTCTTCTGGCTCCTATCTGTGGTCTGCTCCTGCTCCCTCATAAACCCAATGACCTGCTGCATCTTTTCGGCACCGAAATAGTTCCATACTCGCCTGAAATCACGTTTCATCGCATAGAGCTGCGAATTCTCAGCTTTTACCTGTTCCAGCTGCTGGCTCAAATGGCGGGTAGCTTTCTTCTCGTCCTGATAGAAGTGCAGATACTTATCTCGCTCGTCCTTGACCTCCCAGTACTTCCGATGGAGGGCAAAGAGTACCTTCACCAACTTCTGGATCAGCGGCATGGCCTTCTTCTCCCGATAGCTCTTGGCGGTCTCAAATGTGGCTGCTTCTGGCACCCATTCTTCTGGCCGCTGGGAGTATTGCGCTGACAGGTTTTCCAAACCTTCCATAATGGGAGCCAGCTTGTTCAGCTTCTGGCTCTGCTTCTGGTAGGTCTGCTCCACTTTCTGCATCCGCTGCTCGGCAGCGTCTACGGCTGTCTGCGCTGTTTCCAGCTGCTCCTGCATCTCGATCAAGTCGGTCTGGCACTCCTGCTTGGCAGCTTCCAGAGCCGCTACCTCTTTACTGCGCTCCTGCTTCTTGAAGTCCAGCACAGACAAGTGCTCTTCGTGGGTGCCTTTCTGCTCCCACTCGATACCGTGCCGCTCCATCACAGCGGCAAGCTGTTCTTTCTCGGCGTTGATCCACTGGTTCAGCTCGGATTCCCGTTTGGAGCCGCCTGCAAAGCCCAAGGCCTTCAGAGCCTGCTTCAGGGAAACCTTGGTGTCCAATCCTTTGCCTTTCCAGCCGGACACATACGGCACGAAATCGATGTGCAGATGGGGCGTGGCTTCGTCCATGTGGAGGAACGCTCCGAACACCCGCAGTGTCGGGTTACGTTCTTGGAAGCCCTGCATATACTCGTCCAGCAGTTCCTTTGCCAGTGCGCCATTCTCGGTCAGGACACCCATATCATCTTTGTTGCCGATCTGGACGATCAGCTCATGGAAGAGTTTTTCCTGCTTGCCTGTCCGCAGGTGCTCATAGTAGTCGTTGATACAGCGGTCCTTGCGCTTCTGCTTGGCATTGTAACGGTCCACCGCCTTGTCAAACAGTTCGTGGTACACTTTCTGAATCGGTTCATCCCGGTATATGACATTCAGGCTGCTGCGCTCCGGGTCTACGTTTTCAGCGGTGAAACTTCTCCGGTTATGGTTGAGGGAACCGGGGCCCCGCATTGCGGAAATGGTTCTTTTCAATCGCACGTCCTTTCTCTGTGGAAGTAACTGGTGCCGGACACGGCAAAGGCTTTGTTACTTTCGTCGAAAGTAACGCAAAAGCACTTTTGACAGACGTTCCGTCCATCAAAAGATGCCTTTGCGCCCTGCCGGGGGCCTTCGTCTGCGGACGGGGTTTCGCTGCGCCTCACCGCTGCCCGGTCCAACACCACCTTCCTGCGTGATTGCATTCACAGGAGCGTGTCACGCTCCTGTCCTCTGCCAATAGAGGGACTCACCAGCGGAAGCTTTCTGGCACGCCTCGTCTGTCCAGATACTCCTGCCGAGCCTGCTCCCGCTGTTCCTCGGTGGGTGCTGTCTTGTACTGGGCATACAGCTCATGCCGCAGCATCGCATCCAGTTTTTGCTCCAAGCCCTGTTCAATAACCTCTTCGTACTCATTTTCGCCGCTCAAATGATAATGCAGCAAGGCAACGAAAAGTTCCTGCGAAATCTGCACATTTTTCATCGTTATCACCATCCCGTGTCGGTTGTGTCGATTGTGACGGTATTTTACATAGTAGCAAAAATACCGTCACAACCGTCACGAATCGTCACGCCCCAGAATTTTCCAGCGTTAATTTGACCACTCTGCCCTCATGGGTGCGCTTGCTTTCGTACCGAATTCCATAATCGTTGTAGAGCCTGTCGGCACTCACGTTCAGCTTCCGGGTCAGGATGTTTGCCTGTATGCTCACACCAGACAGACGTTCCAGCAGCTCCGTGGGCGTACCGCTCCACTCTGGCTGTTCCGGGCTGAGCATCTTTGCCACCGCTTCCAGAAGCGGGTCGGGCGGCAGCTTCCAAAGTTCCGTTTCGGCTCCTTGGAACTCCCACACGCAGCGTTCCCGGTCAAACTCCAATGTCAGCTCCTGATCCGGCTGGTCACGCCCCACGATGTCCAGTAGTGCGGTGTTGTCCGTGCGCCGCTTCTTCTGCATGATGAACGCGCCATCCGCTGCACCCAACAGACCGTTGGTGCCGGAGATCATATCAAAGCTGTCCTCGGCTTCCATCTTCCGGGTGTGATGAACCACCAGCAGGCAGATGCCGTACCTGTCGCTGAAAGTTTTCAGTTTGGTCACGATCTCGTAGTCGCTAGCGTAGCTGTATCGGTCACCGCCGATCTCCCGCACCTTCTGCAGGGTATCGATGATGATGAGCCGTACATCCGGGTGCTCCCGGATGAAGCCTTCCAACTGCTGGTCAAGTCCCTCGCTCATGGACTTAGCTTGCGTTGCGAAGTAGAGATTGCTGGTCTCCTCTACCCCGAACATCCGGGAGAGCCGCCGCTGCAACCGGGCATAATCATCCTCCAACGCCAGATAGAGGACGGTGCCCTGATGCACCTCGTACTCCCACAGCGGAAGCCCCATCGCCACATGGTAAGCGAGCTGCCCCATGAAGAAGGACTTGCCCACCTTGGGCGCACCTACGAAGAGGTAGGTGCCACTGTACAGCAAGTCGTTCACGATGGGTTTCCGAGGTGGATACACCGTGTCGTACAGTTCGGTCATTGATATCGTGTTCAGCCCGAAATTGTTTGACTTTTTCGCGGCTTGCAGATTGATTTGCTTGTCAGAATTTGTTATAATATTGGTGTTGATTTTTGAGGACGACTGTACCGCATCTGCGCCAACAGATGCACCCGGTACGGTCGTTTTTCTATTGTCCGTCATTCGCATTCCTCCTTAAGTCCGTTCAACGTCAGAGCCACCATTTGCAGGGTCTCCAGCAAGTCCGGCGGAACTTCTTCATCCACGGCCAGCCGCTGCAATTCCTGATAGATCAGCTTCATCTGGTCTCGCAGGGCTTTGTAGACCCTTGGGTTGCCTACCACGGTGATCTCCCGGTCAGTCAGGCGGCGGATGATATACTCCTGTTTGGTCAGGCCGGAGAGTTTTACCTTGGCTTCCAGAACCTCGTCCTCTTCCGGGGACATTCGGAAGGCTACCACCTTGTTCCGCCAGCGGCCTTGCTGGTCGAGCACTCGTTCCATCTTCATCCTTCCTTTCGTTCCATGTCCAGCTTCTGCGCCATCTCCTGCTGCTTTGAGGGGAAGAGGTGGGCGTACTTATAGGTGATGTCCACACTCTCATGCCCTACCCGGTCAGCGATTGCCAAAGCCGAGAAGCCCATTTCAATCAGCAGCGACACATGGGAGTGCCCTTACGGTATAATTACGACAAACCGGAAAAGCCCCGTATATCAAGGGTTTTCGGTTATCTGGCAAGGTTTTTCATCCTTTTCCAAACCGAAAAATCGAGCCGCGAAGTAGTTATATCGTAGGGGGTGTTATAGTAACGACAAAAACTAAATACTGTTTGGGCGGGCTGTCAGCCCGTCCAAGAAATCAGGACATTTCCTCTGAAAAGAAGAAATGTCCTTTTTTTGTACCCAAAATCAGATGCCGACAGGAGGAACACAATGCCTGAAAAAACCGTGCAGAAGGAACCGGGCAAAAAGCCCGCGCCATCCAAAAAGCCGAAACCACAGCAGGAAGTGGTCGTTCAGATTCCACTCTCCGAGCTGCATCCGTTCCCGGATCATCCCTTTCAGGTGCGAGAGGATGCGTCCATGCAGGAAACCGCCGAAAGCGTCAAGGAATACGGCGTCCTCGTCCCCGCGCTGGCGCGGCCACGGGAGGACGGCGGCTATGAGCTGATCGCAGGCCATCGCCGCAAACACGCCTGCGAGCTGGCAGGACTGGCCACCATGCCGGTTATTGTCCGTGACATTGACCGGGACGCTGCCACCATCATCATGGTGGACAGCAACCTCCAGCGCGAGAATATTCTTCCATCCGAACGAGCCAAAGCCTACAAGATGAAGATGGAGGCCATCAAGCGGCAGGGCGCACGAACGGATCTGACTTCGCCGAAAATTTCGGCGAAGTTCCGCAGCGATGATGAAGTTGGTCAGGATGCCGGGGTGAGCGGAGATACCATCCGCAACTACATCGCCTTGACGCAGTTAGTCCCGGAGCTTCAGCAGATGGTGGACGAGAAGAAAATCGCCCTCAGTCCCGCCTATCAGCTTGCGGCGCTGACACCCAAGGAGCAAGGCTTGCTTCTGGAAACCATCGACAGTGAACAGACCACCCCCTCGCTCTCGCAGGCGCAGCGGATGAAAAAGCTCAGTCAGAGCGGCGAGCTGAACGAGGACACCATGCTCTCCATTATGATGGAGCAGAAGAAACCGGAGAAGAACGACATCACCCTTTCCGGTGAAAAGCTCCGCAAATATTTCCCACGTTCCTATACCCCATTTCAGATTGAGAACACCATCTTCAAATTATTGGACGCATGGCAGAAAAAGCGCCAGCGCGATCAGAGCCGATGAGCGGACAAGCAGTTTGTTTGTCCGCTATTTTCATGCCAAAAGGAGGACGCCATGTATATCAACACATTCAAACATCGGTGTACAAGGGGTACAAACAAGATAAAATAGAAATGAGGGGCGATAGAGCGGAAATGTCAGATTTTCCACTCTATCTGAACACGGTCGCTGGTGGCCTTGATCGTAGAGATCAAACCATCGGCGGCTTTTCTTTTGTCGTCAAAATCTATGCTGTCCCAGTTGTCGAGATAATAGGATAACTTCTTTATCTGCTGGGGAGATATGGTTTCAACGCTCAATTCAGCGATTGCCTTTGAAATGGTCTGGCGTCGGGTGTCCAGTTCTTCAATTTTTTTGTTGGCGTAGGCAAGCAAGGTCGCATTGGCTCCGGTCAGCGTATCCAGCAGCTTTTCAATTTCTGCCTCCACCTGTGCCAGTTCCACTTGATAGGCGGTCAGTTTCGGATTGACTTTTTCCTCCTTGCCGTGGAGTATCTGAAAATCTTTGAACTTCTCCTGCATGGTCGAGAAAATGAATTGCTCAAATTCTTCTTTGCGGATTTTCCCGCAGCCCGGACAGCCTTTGTTTTCCGTCCGTTTGGTACAGCGGAAATATCCGGTGCTGTTTGGTACATGGGTGGCTTTCAGAGCATACCCACAATGCCCGCATTTGATTTTTCCGGCCAGCCAAGTGTTCTTCGGTTTCCGTCCCTGCTGGAAGGTGGTATTTGCCATAAGTTTTTTCCGGCATTTCAGCCATGTGTCAGAGGAAATGAGTGCTTCATGGGGAGCGATAACAAGTATCTGGTCTTTTAAGCACCTGTCCTTGTCCTCCTTCACATCCCGCCCCTGATAGAGATAGCAGCCGTTTGTTCCGGCAAAGTCAGAAGCGTCATTGACAATCGCTGCGCCCTGGCTCTTGAAAAATTCGTACAGCTCCAAGTCGGCCTGTGCGTAAACGGGGTTTCGCAAAAGCTGGGAAAGAAAACTCCGAACCATTGACTTCTCGTAAATCTTGATACCTTGTTCCTCGAAGTATCTGGTAATATCTCCGAAGGAGGTTTCCGGTTCAGCGTACATTTCAAACATCAGCCGTACATGATCGGCGGCTACGGGGTCGGCAACCATTTTCTTTGTGCGGATACCCTCTACCACAGTAGGCTCTAACTGATAACCGTATGGTGCCTGTCCGCTCATGTGAAAGCCTTTCAGGCACCGTGAATAGTAGGCGTCTGTGACACGCTTCTGAATTGTCTCACGTTCAAGCTGGGCGAATACAATGCAGATATTCAGCATGGCCCGGCCCATCGGGGTCGAAGTATCAAACTTTTCCGTGGAGGATACAAACTCCACATCGTACTCTTGAAACAGCTCCATCATCGTTGCAAAGTCCAGAATAGAGCGGCTTATACGGTCCAGCTTGTACACGATGACCCGCCGGACCTTTCCCTTGCGGATCTCGCCCAGCAGCTTTTGAAACTCCGGCCTGTCCGTATTTTTACCGGAATAGCCTTTGTCCTTGAATACCCGGCAGCTCCCACCTTTCAATTCATACTTGCAAAAGTCGATCTGACTTTCAATGCTGATACTGTCCTTGCGGTCTACTGACTGTCTTGCGTAAATACAATCTTCTCTGATAAATTCCATATTGGGCTCCTTTCCTTGTTGGAATGGAGCTACCAACCTTACAACTATATTATACCATCAGCAGCCCCGGACAACAATGTTGCGAATGATTAGGGAAATCTGTCCCCATATTTTCTGAACACCTCATAAAGACAACGCTCAATTTCTTTTTTGCGCTGTGCTTTCTCCTTCGGGGGAAGTACCGGCGTGAGGCTTTCCAGCACAATGATCTTCCCTTGAAATGCGACAGACTTTGTTTCTCGTTCATAAGTGACAGCTTGCGTCATTGAAAACCTCCTTTGCGAAAGTGCGTGTATATGCCTGCCTTTCCCGCTTGTCCTGTGGGGAAATGTCAAAAGGCGACACCCAGCAGGTGCCGCCCTTTGAGCTTTCTCCACTTCGGGTCGATATGGCCCGAGCTCAGTAAGGACTGGAATGGTACTTTTCTTTGGCGTCCTCCACGCTGTTGAGGTCAAATACTTCATAAAGCTGCCCCACAACACGCCGTATATCCTTCTTTGAAAATCCGCAGTCCTCCATTGCCATAATGACATAACCGCGGCAGGCGTCATTGCTCCATTCGTCCGTTTCCAAGCCGGGGATCATTCCAAACGCATTTCCCATAAAGTGCTCCTTTTTTGAAAAGATGGGGAGCCACGCCGGATCGGTTGGCCTATCATCAGACAGCATTGCCGGGGGCTCCCCATAGGTTTTCACTTCATTTCAGACACACCGGACGGACATAGGCTTCATGCCCCATAGTATTTCAACTCTCCCCATTCTGATGGCAAGGCGTTCTCATTGCCTGCGACGGCTCACGGCTTGCAAGACCGCTTCAACGCTCGGACTGTGACTAAACGCAAGTATCCGGGTTCTGCGCCTGTTCCGGTGGAGCCAGCCTTGCCCCACCTATGGCATGGACCTGTTCGCTCGCTCAGTTTTACAAAGACTGTATTCTCTGAAATCCGAGGTCATGGCGGGTCTGTCACACAGCGCGTTCCCCTTCGTATCCGGGTGTCTTTTTATTCAATTTTCAATCTGCATGAGGCTTGTCTGAACCTCGGGCCATTGTGACCCGAAGTGTTTTGCCTCTCATAAGCCATTTCATTTTCCGGCCTAAATCGGTACGCCTTACAAAGAATTTTTCAAAATTTTTTCTAAGCGCCGCAGACCTCGCTCGATTGCGACACGAACCACTTTTTCATGGACGCCCTCTGCCCGGGCAATGTCCTGTTTGGTCATGCCGAGAATGAAATGAGCATAAATCCGTTTTGCCTGTTTGTCCGGCAGACTGGAAATCGCTGCGTGAAGCTCCTGCATGGTCACTTTCCGCTCATACAGTTCATGGGGAGATAAGGCAACAAAGACAGCTTCATGCTCCAGCCCGTCATCCCGATCAAGGGAATAGTAGGCTTTGTGGCGGTATGTACGCAGCCGATAAGCAGCCTCTTTACGATCAAACTCTTTGAACATTTCTGCAACTTCTTCCGATACTTCCATGAAGCAATCCGATGTATAGAATGGGTAATAGTCCCGCAAATTGATAATAGCCATATTGACCTCCGTTTCGGTTGTTGGTTGACGAGTGACCGAAACGAAGGCGGCGGGGAGCGGCACCGGGGAATGACTTCGGGCCAACATGACCCGAAGCAGCCCCATAAGAACGCAAAAGCGCCCGGGCGGCATGAAGCCACACGGACGCATGAAATGACATAATAGTTAAGGTTCCAACAAATTTCGCATACATAGCCGGAATAACCCGGAGGGGGAGCTACGCTTTTTTTAGCTGGTGCAGATCATGGGTACTGTGAAAAAAGACAAAAATAGACACGGCGGCAATCCTCCTATATGCCGCCGTGGATTTACACGGTGTTAGATCGTCGTTGGTTTAGGATAGGTGAAAAGAAACGGCGGCTCTGATTTCTCAAAACCGCCGCCAGAGTATGTAGAGTAAGCGCACAAAATCAACCTGCCCAGCTACGGTTTTTTTCTTTCCCCATTGGGCGGGGCAGGCTCTCATCGTATATTGAAATAAAAAAGAACCGATAATCACAAGTGAATTTACCTTGCGTATTATCGGCTCTGCGTCTGTGCGTCTGGCTCTTGGCTTTACGTTCCAGCTTACATTGCTCATGCTGGAGTTTCAACGCCTGCTGTGCCTTTGTGCCAACGCCTTTATCTTGCAGTTGACTTTGAATTTCGCGCTGCATTCGTTTGGGATTGAGTTTTCGCTCTATGGATACTTCAGCCTGGATTGGGGGACTGAATTTCAACTTATGCCAATTCTTCAGCAGAAACTCATAGACCTCATAGTCTTTGGGTTCTGAACCAAAAGTGATTTTACACACCTCGTATTTACCGCCATCCGTTCTTTCATATAGACCGATCCAAAATGGAGCTTCAAACAGGATGGTCAAACTGCTTTTGAAGGCCGTGCTCATTCTTTTAAGAACTGTCCTTCAAAGTGATCCAGCCATTCCATAAGGGCTCGATAGAGAAGCTGCTGCTGCTCAAAAATCGTTCTCCCAACCAAAGGAATGTCTGCAAATTCCCGCGCATAGCCCTCGTTCGATTCTGCCGAGGACTGTATGCTCCGGCGCAAAGTCGAAACCAGCTCCAACGCTTCGGCTTTGTCCATCTTGTTCAGATTGGTAATGACCACATTGAAATCGAATAGCAGGGGGACTGGACCAGCGGCGCAAGCGGCCATCAGTTCCTTAAAATATGCTCTGCCCTGATCAGTAATAGAATAAATGGCCTTATCTGCAAACTTATCGCCCTTGACAATATTGCTATGCAAATAACCTTTCTCACTCAACTGGAGAACCTTACGATAAATAGAAGGTACGCTTATTTTTGTCCATCGTGGAAAATGGTGGTACTCCACATCTTTTTGAATATCATAAGCGCTTTGCGGTTTTTCCAATACAATACCAAGTATGACTAAATCGATTGACGACATAACTACACCTCCAACTTTTACTATTATCAATAGTACTATTGTTGATAGTAAAAGTCAAGGAGAAGTACCTTATATTTCCGAATTGGACATAGCCTGTTTTTCAGCCATAGACGATTCCCGATGAAGGTGTAACGCCATAAATACAGTGATTACTACGGAAATTACATCTGCGATGGGTTGGGCATATAGGATTCCGTTCATTCCCCATACCATAGGCAGCAGCAAAATGACAGGAACAAAGCAGACACCTTGTCTACATGCTCCCAAAAAGAAACCTGCCGCACCTTTACCCAAGGCAAGGAACAAAGAGGAGTAAACCGTGTAGAAACCAAAAAGAATGAATGTGATCCCATTTGCAAACAGTGATTTTTGACCCACTAAAATCATTTGATTATCTCCCTCAGTAAATTGAGAGATAATCTGCATAGAAAAAACGGCCATCACCAAGCCTACGACTAAGCAGAAACTTGTAGACCAAATGATTGAGGTTTTGATTGCTTCGCGCAGGCGATCAAACTTCTTTGCCCCATAGCTGAATCCAGCAATAGGCTGGAACCCTTTCAGAAATCCAAAGACAACAAGAGTTCCCATAGAAGTAACTCGCGTAACCGCCCCCATGCCTGCAATGACCGAATCGCCATAATTGCTGGATGCGCGGTTAATTAGCGCAATCGAAAGACTTGTTAGCAGTTGGAACACCAAAGTTGGAACTCCAATTTTCAAAATTTCCGTTATCATTTGCCTCGTAGGAGAAAACTCTTTTATGCTGAACGAAAATACGCTTTTTTTGCGCAGAACATAGGTAAGATAAACAAGCGTGGATACCATTTGCGAAATTGCTGTGGCGATTGCTGCACCTTCTACTCCCATGTCCAAAGTATAAATGAAAAGAGGGTCTAATCCGATGTTCAATACGGCTCCCAATAGCAAGGCACACATGGTCGTTTTTGCTGCACCCTCGCTACTTACAATATTGTTCATTGTTACATTAAATACATTGAAAACACAGGACAGCACATAAATTCTTGCGTATGTCAAGGCATACGGCATAATTGTTTCCGTCGCGCCCAACATTACCAAAATTGGTTTAAGGAAAATCGCAGAAAGTAGGATGATAATAGCACCAATCAGAATACTGCTATACAATGCGGTGCTTGCCACTTTATCGGCGGTATCTTTATCTCCGCGTCCCAATAGTCTTGACAGATAAGATGCGGCTCCGTTACCGAACATAAGACCTAAACCAACCACGACTTGTCCCAACGGAAATACGACAGAAATAGCACCCATTTGACTTTTGCCCAAGCCACTCACAAAATAGGCATCCACCAGATTATAGAGTGCATTGATCAACATCCCAATCATAATCGGTATGCCGAGAGCCATCAGAGCTTTGGGGATAGGCGCACTGCCCAAAAGTTCAAGTTTGTTGTTGCGTTCATTCATTGTTATATCCATTCCTTTCGCTTCGCTCAGGCACAAAACGTAATGAAAATGTTTCCCTGAGCTTATTTTTTCTTTATAATTCTTCTTGTAGGGAACTCGGTATACTACAAATCACGAGGAGGTGAGTGGGCTGTCCGGCTTGCCGGATGACCGTATTGTTATATGTGTAGACTGTCTTTTCAGGCACAAATAAGTGTGACACCAAGCACGAAATCTTATCTCTGTTTAAACAACTTCGTTTATGGCTTAGACAGTCAGTCAATTCCGTCTCTCCCTATAATCTTTAGCGAACCGCTCCGGTTCTGAAAGGAGTCCCTATGGCTTTAAAAATCGTGTACAAAATCTGTTGTGGCATTGATGTCCACAAGACTTTTGTAGTCGCCTGCATTGCTTCTACTGACAAGCACGGCGTTACCTCTTACGAGCGCCACCGTTTTTCTACCTACACGAAGGGTTTGAAAAATTTGTTACAATGGCTGCTCGAACATAATTGCAAGGATGTCTGTATGGAATCTACTGGTAAATACTGGATTCCTGTTTATAACATTCTCGAAAAAGATTGTTCGATTGTCCTTGCTCATCCAAAGTATGTTAAGGCTATCCGTGGAAAGAAAACTGACAAGAAAGATGCCAAATGGATTGCTGACCTGTTTAAGCATGACCTTGTTTCCGGTAGCTTTATGCCTCCTGCTGACATCCGCCAGCTTCGTGACCTTATGCGTTACCGTTTCAAACTGACCTGCTTCAAATCAAGCGAAAAGAATCGTTTGCAGAACTGTCTCACGGTTTCCAATATCCAGTTGGGAAACGTTGTTTCGGACACCTTCGGCAAATCTGCTCAGGCAATACTGGATAAGATTTTAGAAAACCCTGAAGATACTTCCTTTGACCTTGAACCCCTTGTTTTCAAAAGTTTGAAAAAGAAACTTCCCGAACTGCGTGATGCCATTGACGGCTATATCACACCGGAACAAGCGGGAAAACTCAAGATAATCAAGGCTCATTATGAAAGCCTTGAATCCCGGAAAGCAGAGCTTGAAGAACTCATTCTTGCGCTCGCTGCTCCCTATCAGCAGGAATTTGCCATTCTTCAAACCGCTCCTGGTATCAGCAGTGACTTCACTGCCATCGGAATTATTTCCGAAATCGGTACCAATATGGAGGCTTTTCCTTCGGCGAAACACTTATGCTCATGGGCTGGTCTTACTCCGACCAACAATGAAAGCGCAGGGAAGAAAAAATCTGTCCGGGTCTCCAAAGCCGGATGCTATATCAAGCCGCTTTTAGTACAGTGCGCAAACGCTGTTGTTAAAAGCTCAAAGCATCCTGAAATGCGTAACCGTTATCTCCGTCTCAAAAAGCGTCGCGGTCACAAGAAAGCAATCATTGCCATAGCAAGAATGCTTCTTACCGCATTATACCACATGTTGAAAAACGGTGAAAACTATAATGCAGAACTTTACAGGAAATCAGACCTGCCTCCAGTTGACCGTGAAATTACGGTAGAACAGGCAATCCTTATCGCAAGAAATCAGGGTTATAAAATCAAGTCAGCAACCGCATAACCTTAACTTCTCAATATTCAATTTTTAAAGCAGCCACCGAAAGATGGCTTATTTGTCGTGTGCTTAAGGTAATGGATACCCTCTACTTCTCATTTTCAATCTTCATGCTCCGTATTTACTAAAATTTTAAATTCTTGCTAACTACACAAATAAATTCTTCTGGACTGGGTATCTTATTTCCAAATAAGCGTTGAAATTCCGCTTGCTTGTTTGGGTCATCACTATTTCTGGCTTCATCAATAGCATACTGCATTTCTCTGCGAATTTCAGATACCGAACAGCCATTTGTTTTAGCCATTCTTTTTATAAGCTCTTTGCTATCCTTTTTACGAAATCTTAACATATAGACATACCCCCTTTGCATTTATATTCTTCCATATTTTAAACTTTTTAGCCTGGATATATACTGAAAGAATTGTTCATTTACACAGAGTATTATATTACACTCTGTGAATGGTTACAATATAAAAAAGCAGGAAAGGAGAGGAAACTGTGGAAGTTGATTACAAAGCAATCGGACAGCGTATTAAAATTGCAAGAATTAAAAAGGGCGTAACACAAGAAACCGTTGCCGACCTTATAGACATTACACCAGCTCACATGAGTAATGTAGAAACAGGAAAAACAAAAGTCAGTTTACCAACCTTGATTGCGATTGCCAATGCACTTTCTGTATCAGTCGATACTCTTTTATGCGATAATGTGATCGCTTCTAAAATCGTTTTTGAAAAAGAGAATGATCGAAGATTGTTACATGACCGGTATTATAGATAAGATAAATTCTTTATATCCGATTTCCGATGATACGATACGGACATTGAAAGAGAGCATGACTTTGTGCCGTTTTCCCAAGAAGTATCAGTTGATAAGGGCGGGCATGTATTGTAAATCGGCTTATTTTATAGGGAAGGGAATGACTCGCTCGTTTTGGTTGGTGAACGCAGAAGAGATAACGACTTCTTTTTCGTATGAGGGCGGAATCGTGTTCAGTATGGACGAACTCTATTATAACAAGATGAGCGAGGAATTTGTGGAGACCCTTGAAGATGTAGTCGTTTATAGAATATCTCTGGATAAATTGCGTCGGCTGTTCGAAACGAATATCGAACTGGCTAATTGGGGGCGGATTATTCATCAAGACGAGTACCGGCGTTTGCATCGCTCCCATAAGGAACGTTTGACTTTATCGGCAAAAGAACGGTATGAGGAGTTCAGGCAGCAATTCCCTCAGGTGAACCAGCGAGCTCAACTTGGGTATATCGCATCGTATTTGGGTATAACACTCTCGACGCTCAGTCGTCTCAGGGGAGCCCGAAAATGACCTTTCGGAGGATTTTTTGACATAGGACAAATTTTAAATTATATAAGTCCTGTAATTTTGCCGTAATATTAATCATCACTAAAATCAAAAATCTAAATTACCAATTCATTATGCAACAAATTTCTTCCGCTGCGTTTTCAGATACCAAACCTCATTATGAGTTGCTTGACGGATTACGTGGTGTAGCTGCGCTTTTGGTCGTGTGGTATCATGTCTTCGAAGGGTATGCTTTTGCCGGTGGTACTCTTATAGAAAGCATCAATCATGGATATTTGGCCGTGGATTTCTTTTTTATTTTATCGGGCTTCGTTATCGGTTATGCTTATGATGATCGTTGGGGAAAGAGCCTGACGGTAAAAAATTTCTTTAAGCGGCGGTTGATTCGTCTTCACCCGATGGTTGTCATGGGTGCAGTTTTAGGTGTGATTACATTTTGTATCCAGGGTAGCGAACAGTGGGACGGGACTCATGTGGCTACGTCGATGGTGATGTGGGCTTTGCTTTTCGCGATGTTTTTCATTCCGGCCTATCCGGGTGCAGGTTATGAGGTTCGGGGTAATGGTGAAATGTTTCCTTTGAACGGTCCCAGTTGGTCATTATTTTTCGAGTATATCGGTAATATTTTGTATGCTTTGTTTATTCGTCGTTTGTCTACTAAGGCGTTAACTGTTTTTGTGGTATTACTGGGAATCTGTCTGGCTTGTTTCGCTATCTTCGATGTATCGGGGTATGGCATGATAGGGGTAGGCTGGACGCTCGATTCGGTGAATTTTGTGGGCGGATTGTTGCGAATGCTTTTCCCGTTTTCTTTGGGACTGTTGTTGTCTCGTAATTTCAAACCCGTGAAAGTGAGAGGGGCATTCTGGATATGTTCTTTCGTATTGTTGGTTTTGTTTTGTGTTCCTTATGTAGAAGGGGTTGAACCTATATGCATGAATGGTCTTTTTGAGGCTTTTTGTATAGTCGTGGTATTTCCTGTTCTTATTATATTGGGTGCGTCGGGAAACACAACCGATAAAACATCTACGAGGATATGTAAATTTTTGGGAGATATTTCTTTCCCGCTTTATATCACGCATTACCCGTTTATGTATTTGTTCTATTCTTGGTTGATTGAGAACCAGTATTTTACATTCGGGGAAACGTGGCAAGTAGCCTTGTGTGTTTATGTATGGAATATATTGGTAGCTTATCTTTGTTTGAAACTTTATGACGAGCCGGTGAGACGGTGGTTGAGCAAGAAATTTTTGAAAAAACGCTAGGGATAACCCCGTTAATGGGGTTTATTTGATAGATAGTAAAATTCCCATGCTTAAATTAGTTTTATGAAAATGATAGATTGTAGAAAGTCGTTGATGGTATGCATCGGTTTGTTGATGTGTGGAACCTTTTCGGCGCAGGAATCGGAGTTCGATTTGGCATCGCAGAGATCGGAAGCGCAAGACGTTTTTGCTGTGCCGGGTAAAAAATTGGATCATAAAGGGATAATTATTAACCCTACTCCTCATAAACTGGTTCTCGACCCAACCGGGAGGCTCGATATTTCCGGTGGAGTGTGTCTAAAAGATAAGCATGGAAAATTTTCCGAAGATTTGGATTTTGTCACTTTTAACAAGAAGGGGGTAAAACTCTCCGTCGATTTTGGTTCGAAGGTTTCGGCTAAGTATGGGGTAAAATCTGTTTCGGGTGCATATCGCATGAATATCGGAAAGAATGGTATATCGATCGTCGGTTATGACGAGCGGGGAGCTTTTTACGGTTTGCAGACCCTTCGCCAGTTAGTCGAGAGTTCTGCGACTGTAACGGGCGAATTACCATATGTGGAAATCGACGATTACCCCGATTTGAAATACCGGGGGGTAGTAGAAGGATTTTATGGAACACCGTGGTCTCATGAGGTGAGAATGTCTTTGATAGATTTCTATGGTAAGTTCAAGATGAATAGTTATTTGTACGGCCCGAAAGACGATCCGTACCACAGTTGCCCGAATTGGAGGCTTCCATATCCCGGGAATATCAAAGAATTGATAGAGGCTTGTAAACGTAATCGGGTCGATTTTGTTTGGGCGATACACCCGGGACAAGATATTAAATGGAACGAGGAGGATTATCAAAACCTCGTTAATAAATTTAATTTGATGTATGACCTCGGTGTACGGGCTTTCGCCCTCTTTTTCGACGATATATCGGGCGAAGGGACAAATCCGGTGAAACAGACGGAGCTTTTGAATAGATTGACTAAGGATTTTGTGAAGTCCAAAGGCGATGTAGCATATTTAACGGTTTGCCCGACCGATTATTCCAAACTTTGGGCAAACCCCACACCGCAAGGAAGTCTTGCTATTTATGGAGAAACTCTCGATCCGTCGATAGAAGTGTTTTGGACAGGAGACGTAGTATGCAGCGACTTAACACCGGAGACTTTGGATTGGGTTAATTCCAGAATTAAGCGGCCGGCATATTTTTGGTGGAATTATCCTGTTACCGACTATGTGCGCAATATTATTTTGCAAGGACCTGTTTATGGCTTGAATACTTCGTTGGATTCCAATGATCTTTGCGGAATAGCAAGTAATCCGATGGAACATGGAGAGGCTTCGAAATTGGCTTTATACGGGGTTGCCGATTATACTTGGAATATAGCGGCTTATAATCCTATTGATAATTGGGAGAGAGGACTCGGCGAATTGATGCCGAAAGCAAGGGAGGCCTACCGGACATTCGCTATTCATTCTTGCGATACGGAGACCGGTTATCGCCGCGATGAATCGTGGGAAACCAAGACTTTCAGAATCGGTGATTGGAATGAAACGGAGGCTCAGGCTCTTTGGGCAGAATTCGATAAGGTAGAGAAAGCTCCTGCCGAAATAGAGAAAGGTTGCACCAATAAAGGTCTGATGAGTGAGTTGACTCCGTGGCTCCAAGAATTCGGAAAGTTGGGTACGAGAGGAAAACGGTCTTTGGAACTTGCCCGTGTTTATCGTGACGGTAAAGATGATGCCGATTTTTGGAATAAGTATATTCGGAACTTGATGAGTAAGAAGGATCGAGAAGATTATGAGGCTCATAAAAGCGGAACCATGAAACTGCAACCATTTTATGAAAATGCTATGGACGATATGGCATACGGCTTCTTAACTCGGTTGTCGGGCGAGACTCCTATCTGTTATAGGGGTATAGGTTCGTTCCATAATGCGAAAACCACGTTGAGCAAGTTAATGTTTGATCACGATACTACGACTTATTATACATCGGGAATCGCTCAAAAAGCCGGCGATTGGATCGGGGTTGATTTGGGAAGTGTCAAAGATGTGACCGAAGTTTCTATTTTGCAGGGGCGTAATTCTGTGGACGATGTCGATTATTTCGACCATGCCGTAGTGGAATATTCGATTGATGGTAAAGCATGGACTCCGTTGACGGAAGAGTTGAATAAACAGTATATCGTTCGTTGGAACGGGGAGCCTGTAAAGGCCAGATATGTCCGATTGAAAAGACTCGAATCTACTCGCACGAATTACGCATCGGTTCGTTCATTCGAAGTGAATCCTCCCAGAGTGGAACATTTGGGTTTCAGCTTAAAGTCCGACGATGTACAGCAAGCTCTTTATGCGTTTGATCAGCAAATAGGCACAAGTTATCGAAATAATGGAACTTTTTCTTTCGGGGTCGCTCCTCGGACCGAGGGATATACTTTGTTGGTGAATGAATTGCCGGAAGCGGGGAATGGAGCTCCTGTCGTGCATTTGAGACAGTTTAGGCCCGATGGTTCGTTGGCGGTTGAGTCGGTTATCGATTCGTCGTTTTTTAAGGTCGAGTTGGCCGAGGGAGTTTCCGAAGTACAAATAGAAGGGCCAGTGGAGATATTCGAGATAGTGCCGAAGTTTGATTAGTGTCGGATTTTTACGTTT
>OOAQ01000422.1_pt1 | contig 35901 bp, 25 predicted proteins | sample 1671051 | NCBI WGS metagenome assembly OOAQ01 (sample SAMN06348117, study PRJEB24527) | human gut metagenome | biome: human gut; feature: ankylosing spondylitis patient; material: feces | host: Homo sapiens | place: China | collected 2015-10
TTATTCTATGCATGATTACAGTACCATATTCTTTGCTGTGTGTCAAGATAGAAACTGGCTTCTTTTTCGCTTTGTTAATTTTGCCCAAACTTAGACGATATTTTGCAGCAGAGCAACAAGGAAGAGCCTTCCTTATTTTATTGTTCCGCGTGGAACATTTTTTTACTTTTCGGGTTCCGGCTCAAAATAGTCGGCGTATTCGCCGGTCAATTTGGAGCCCAGGCGGCGGATGCCGCCGTACAGGTGCCGCTCCACCAACGGCTCAAAGGCAGCCAGGTCGCACCGCTCAATGGCGTTGAGCAGGTTGCGGTGGTCGGCGATCACCTCGTCCAGTCCGCCGGTGGTCATGGTGTCCAGCATCCGGAAGCGGCTGTAGTCCGCGTGGGCGTTCTGCAGCGTGCTCCACAAATACATCTTATCCATAGCCGCAAACCAGGTCTCGTGCAGCAGGCGGTCGGCCTCGTACAGCTTGTTGTAATCCGGGGCCTCGGCCCGTGCAAGGGCTTCGTAGGCATCCACCCGCACCCGGATCAGCGCCCGCTGCTCCGGGGTGCATTTGGGGGTGAAGTCCCGCAGGACCTTTGCCTCCACCGCCGTGCGCTCGTAGATCAGTTCATCCACGATGCGGCGGTTCAGGCGGGTGACGGTGGTGCCCTTGTAGGGCACGATGCGCACCAGACCGCTTTCCTTCAGGCGCTGCAGCACCATCCGGATCAGGGTGCGCGGTGCGCCGAAGCGGGCACACAGCGGGTTTTCACTCAGGGGGGAGCCGGGACGGATGGTCAGGTCGATGATCTCCCGCTCCAGCACCGCATAGATCTCAGCATCAGTTTTGTATTGTTCCATCGTTTTCACCAAGGCGCGGCATCATTCCGCGAACAGATTCCAGGGGGCAGTGTCCGGCAGCGGCAGCGTGAAGTTCATGATCCTGCCGGTGTCCGGGTGTACGAACTGCAGACCGCAGCTCTGCAGGGCAATGGCACCCTTCACACGGCTGCCGTATTTGCCGTCGCCCCACAGGGGATGCTTCCGGGAGGCAAACTGCACCCGGATCTGATGAGTGCGGCCGGTGTGCAGGGTGATCTCAGCAAGGCAGGCATCCTGCGTCTGCCGGACAATGCGGTATTCCAGCACGGCTTCCCGCACGCCCTTGCGCGGGCGGCTGACCGGGAACACCCGGCCTCTGCGGCTGTCCTTGAACAGCCAGTCCCGCAGGGTGCCCGCCGCAGGCAGGGCGTCGTTTGGCCCGCCGGAAAGCACCGCCCGGTACTGCTTGACAAAGCAGGGGGCCTCTGCCCTGCCCTCGGCCCGGCCGTCCTGCACCGCATAGGCTTCCTGGCTTTGGGTGATCTGTCGGCTCAGGGCCGCGGCGGCCGCCGGGGTGCGGGCAAAGACCATCAGGCCGGACACACCGGTGTCCAGCCGGTGCACCACCCCCACAAAGGCATCCGGGGTGTCCCAGTGCTGCCGCAGGGCGGCCGGGACTCCTTCCTCGCTGGACAGCCCCGCAGGCTTGTCCAGCACCACAAGGGCATTGTCCTCATACAGGATATTCACAGCTTGCCCTCAGCCAGCAGGGCTTTCAGTTTCAGGATGCCGGCAATGGTCTTGCCGTCCTTGATCTCGCCGCGCATGACCATCTCGTAGGCCTTCTCCAGCGGCACCCGGTCCGGGGTCAGGAACTCGTCCGCGTCCAGGTGCATGTGGGTCTCATGCAGACCGGTGGCCACCCAGGTGTAGATGATCTCGGTGTCGTAGCCCACGGTGGGGTAGAACTCGCCCAGCGAGGTGTAGTGGTCGGCGGTCAGGCCGCACTCCTCTTCCAGCTCCCGCTTCGCAGCTTCAAAGGGGTCCTCCCCTTGTTCCAGCTTGCCGGCGGGCAGCTCCCACAGCTCCTGCTGCATGGCATAGCGGAACTGCCGCACCATGCAGATGGTGCCGTCGGCAAAATAAGGCAGGATGCACGCGCCGCCGTGGTGATGCACCACTTCGCGGGTGGCGGTCCTGCCGTTTTCCAGCAGTGCAGTGTCCTTGGTCAGGGTGATGACCCGCCCTTCAAACAGCGTCTCGCTGGACAGTGTCTTTTCAAAATGGACCGGATTGCTCATTTTCTTCAACGCCCCTTTTTCCGGCACAGCGCCGGTTTTCTGCTTCTCAGTTTACGGCAAAATGCGGTTTGTTGTCAATGATGAGATTCGCCCCGGAGCGGGCATTCCAGCCGGAATTTTAAAATTTCTGTAAAAGAGAAGGCTGCCTGTTGCCCAAAAACCGGAAAATCCGCGCCATTGCTCACTTTAACACGCTAAAGACGTACAAAAGCGCTAAAAATTTTTTTTTATTTTTGGTGCGTTTGTCGGGCGGTTTGCGTTTACTTTGCGAGCGGAATTTGCTATTATAGTATACAAGCAATAGTGCCTTTATGGGGTTCTCCGGTCCCATGTGGGGCATATTGCCCCGCGCAAAAGGTACCAAATTCTGAATAATGGAGGAAGAAAAATGCCTAGAGCAAAGCAAACTATGGATGGCAATACCGCTGCCGCCCATGTAGCGTATGCCTACACGGACGTGGCTGCCATCTACCCCATTACCCCGTCCTCTCCGATGGCTGACTCCGTGGACCAGTGGTCTGCTGCCGGCCAGAAGAACATCTTCGGCAACCAGGTCAAGGTCGTCGAGATGGAGTCTGAGGCCGGCGCTGCCGGCGCTGTGCACGGCTCTCTGGGTGCAGGTGCTGTCACCACCACCTTCACCGCTTCTCAGGGCCTGCTGCTGATGATCCCCAATATGTACAAGATCGCTGCTGAGCAGCTGCCCTGCGTGTTCGATGTTTCCGCACGTACCGTTGCTACCCAGTCTCTGAACATCTTCGGTGATCACAGCGACGTCATGGCATGCCGCCAGACCGGTTTTGCAATGCTGGTCGAGAGCAGCGTGCAGGAAGTCATGGATCTGTCCCCGGTCGCCCATCTGGCAGCCATCGAGGGCAAGGTTCCCTTCCTGAACTTCTTCGACGGCTTCCGTACCTCTCATGAGTACCAGAAGATCGAGAAGTGGGATTACGCCGACCTGAAGGAAATGTGCAACATGGAGGCTGTCGAGGAGTTCCGCAAGAAGGCTCTGAACCCCGAGAACCCCAAGATGCGCGGCTCCCACGAGAACGGCGACGTGTTCTTCCAGCACCGCGAGGCTTGCAACAGCGTTTACAACGCTCTGCCTGCTGTTGTTGAGAAGTACATGGCCAAGATCAACGCAAAGCTGGGCACCAACTACGATCTGTTCAACTACTACGGCGCACCCGATGCTGACCGTGTGATCGTGGCTATGGGCTCCATCTGCGACGTTGCTGACGAAGTCATCGACTACCTGAACGCACGCGGCGAGAAGGTCGGTATCATCAAGGTCCGTCTGTATCGTCCCTGGGTGTCCTCCGCTCTGCTGAAGGTCCTGCCCAAGACCGCCAAGAAGGTGGCTGTGCTGGACCGCACCAAGGAGCCCGGCTCTCTGGGCGAGCCCCTGTACCTGGATGTTGCCGCTACCCTGCGTGAGGCTGGCCTGAACGATGTCGTTCTGACCGGCGGCCGTTACGGCCTGGGCAGCAAGGACACCCCGCCGTCCTCCATCTTCGCTCTGTTCAAGGAGCTGGAGAAGGATCAGCCCAAGGAGCGTTTCACCCTGGGCATCACCGACGACGTCACCTTCCTGTCTCTGCCGGAAGTCAAGCCCGCTCCCATCACCGCAGCTGCTGGCACCAAGGAGTGCAAGTTCTGGGGTCTGGGCGGCGACGGTACGGTCGGCGCGAACAAGAACTCCGTCAAGATCATCGGCGACCACACTGACAAGTATGTTCAGGCATACTTCCAGTATGACTCCAAGAAGACCGGCGGCGTGACCATCAGCCACCTGCGTTTCGGCGACAAGCCCATCCGCAGCCCCTACTACATCAACCAGGCTGACTTCGTGGCCTGCCACAACCCCGCTTACATCCACATGGGCATGAAGATGGTCCAGGATGTCAAGCCCGGCGGCGTGTTCATGATCAACTGCCAGTGGTCCGATGAGGAGCTGGGCCAGCACCTGAACGCCGAGGCAAAGAAGTATATCGCTGACAACAACATCCAGCTGTATACCATCAATGCCATCGACAAGGCCATCGAGATCGGCATGGGCAAGCGCACCAACACCATCCTGCAGTCTGCATTCTTCAAGCTGGCTGACGTCATGCCCATCGAGGATGCCGTCAACTTCATGAAGCAGGCCGCTCAGAAGAGCTACGGCAAGAAGGGCCAGGACGTCGTTGAGATGAACTGGAAGGCCATTGACGCAGGCGTTGACGCCATCCACAAGGTGGACGTGCCCGCATCCTGGTCCAACCCCGAAGCTGATCCCGCACCCAAGGCTCTCACCGGCCGTCCGGAGCTGGTCAAGCAGATCCGTGAGGTCATGGAGCCCATTGCCCGTATGGACGGCGACAGCCTGCCTGTTTCCTCCTTCGTGGCAAATGCAAACGGCGAGTGGGAGCAGGGCGCTTCTGCATACGAGAAGCGCGGCACCGCTGTCAACGTCCCCGAGTGGGATGCTGCAAAGTGCGTTGGCTGTAACCAGTGCGCATTCGTGTGCTCTCATGCTACCATCCGTCCCTTCCAGCTGACCGCCGACGAGCTGGCAGCTGCTCCTGCTCAGACCAAGAGCCGCGACAACAAGCCTGCAAACGAGTACAAGTTTGTGATGGCTGTGTCTCCTCTGGACTGCATGGGCTGCGGCGAGTGCGTCACCGTCTGCCCCACCAAGGCCATCACCATGGTCCCGCAGGACAGCCAGGCAGATCAGCAGGCAGTGTTCGACTACTGCGTTGCCAACATCTCCAAGAAGCCTTCCAAGTTTGCTGACGATACCGTCATCGGTTCTCAGTTCAACCAGCCGCTGCTGGAGTTCTCTGGCTCCTGCGCTGGCTGTGCCGAGACTTCTTACGCTCGTCTGATCACTCAGCTGTTCGGCGAGAAGATGTACATCTCCAACGCTACCGGCTGCTCCTCCATCTGGGGCGGCACCGCATCCATCTCTCCGTACACCGTCAACAAGGACAGCGGCCATGGTCCTGCATGGTGCAACTCCCTGTTCGAGGATAACGCAGAGCATGGTCTGGGCCTGTACATCGGCCAGAAGACCGTCCGCGAGAACCTGATCAAGGAGATCGCTGAGGTTGCTGGTTCCGACAAGGCATCCGCAGAGCTGAAGGCTGCTTACGAGCAGTTCATCGCTACCAAGAACAACACCAAGGCCAACGACGAGCCCGCAAAGGCCCTGATCGCTGAGCTGGAGAAGGCTGCTGCTGCTGGCTGCGAGAAGTCTGCTGAGATCCTGAAGAGCAAGCAGTACATCGCCAAGAAGTCCGTCTGGATCTTCGGCGGCGACGGCTGGGCATACGACATCGGCTTCGGCGGCCTGGATCACGTCCTGGCTTCCGGCGAGGATGTCAACGTCATGGTCTTCGATACTGAGATGTACTCCAACACCGGTGGACAGGCATCCAAGGCTTCCAACATTGGTGAAGTCTGCCAGTTCGCTGCTGCTGGTAAGGAGATCAGCAAGAAGAGCCTGTCCGAGATCGCTATGACCTACGGTTACATCTATGTTGCTCAGATCGCACTGGGTGCTAACCCGGCTCAGGCTGTCAAGGCCATTGCTGAGGCTGAGGCTTATCCCGGCCCGTCCCTGATCATCGGCTACGCTCCCTGCGAGCTGCACGGTGTCAAGGGCGGCATGACCAACTGCCAGAACGAGATGAAGAAGGCAGTTGAGGCTGGTTACTGGAACCTGTTCACCTTCAACCCGGCCAACAAGGCTCAGGGCAAGAACCCGTTCACTCTGACCTCCAAGGCCGTGGACAACGACAAGTATCAGGCACTGCTGGCAAACGAGACCCGTTACAGCCGCCTGACCCGTGCATTCCCCGACCGTGCTAAGGAGCTGTTCGCACGCAACCAGCAGGTTGCAAACGACCGCTACGAGCACCTGACCCGTCTGGTCGACCTGTACAAGTAAGCATTTCTCCTGCATCTTCCGGGCTGCAGCCACGGCGGCACCCAGCTCCCGCAAATGAGAGGAGCGGCTGCTCCGCACTGGCGGTTACTGCGCAACGCAGCAGTGCGAAACTGTGTGTATGGCCCATGATGTGCAGGCGATGCGGCTGAAGTACAGCCCCTTATCGTCCAAACGGATCAACCAACTGATTTCACACTCCGGCTGGCGGCTGCTTTCGGGCAGACGCAGCAGCGGGGTCTGAGATACCAAAGCGCCCGCGAGGGTCCTTGAAAGCACACCCCGCGTGTGTCAGGAGCATAAGGTCTGCTTGCAGATACCTTGTTCCGCCTGCTGCATAAGACCTGCTTTGCAGGGATCTTGCCGCAGAGAAAAAACGGATATCGTTTTTAGCGCCCCGTTCATCGGCAACGATGACCGGGGCGTATTTTTTATGTGTGTCCGGGTTCACACAAAAACTTCCAATTTCTTCCACGACGTTTTTACACTTTCTTCATAGCTTCTTAACGAAATCAAATGTGAAAGCTGTTATACTTTTGCCATGGGAAGCGGGGCCGCAACCGATTCCCAAGTAACATGATTCCTCCTCACACCAAGGCAATATCCAAACAAAACGCCCTTTCCGACGCGCCGCAACGTCGGAGAGGGCGTTTTGCTTCTGCCGTCCGGAACATGTAAAGGCTTTGCAGGCGGCAAATAAAATTGCTGTAAATGCATGGTTTAGGGTTGACCCTGTTTTTTTGCGGCGCTATAATAAAAACGGTTCAATAGATTTTTGAAAAACGGGAGGTGAACGCAGAACAATGGACCCGGATCATAGTCCAAACCGAACGCCCGGCGCGGTGGATCGGACAACAAAAGCAGCTGCGTTCGCCTTTTTCGCTGAGATGAGCGGCAAAGCGTCTTTTTGAGGCGCTTTTTTCCGCAAAACAACAGAAGGAAGGCGCGGTTTTGTGCGCGCGGAAATGGCGGTTTCCGGGCAGCATGAGGCGGCGCATTTTTGTTTCCCGATCTGCTGCGTCCTCCGGACACAAAACTGAGGAGGTACGCCCATGGAAATGGAAGATAAGAAGATCGACACGGCGGCAGAACAGGCCCTGCCGGTGCAGGAACTGCCCGCCGATATCCCCGCTGAGGTGCGCCAGAAGCTGGCAGAGGACCTGAACGAGGAAGCCACCGAGGACCTCAAGCAGGATATGCGGGAGGCCGAAAAAGAGGAGGCCAACGACGAAGAGGTCAAGGCCAACCCCGAAATGCTCACCAAGAGCCGCCTGCTGAAGCTGCTGATCAAAAAGCAGTACGTCAAGCTGCGCGAGGTCACCGAAGAAGAGCAGCCCGCCGACCTGGCCGAACTGCTGGAAGAGCTGGATGAGAACAACCGTCTGGTGGTGTTCCGCCTGCTGAAAAAGGAAGTGGCCACCGAGGCCTTTGCCTATATGTCCGACGAAGCCCGTGACGATCTGGTCAACGCTTTTTCGGATGTGGAGCTGGTGAGCGCCATTGAAGAGATGAGCCTGGACGATGCTGCCGACCTGCTGGAAGATATGCCGGCCGGTGTGGTCAAGCGGGTGCTGGAAAAGTCCTCCAAGCAGACCCGTGAGAGCCTGAACAAGCTGCTGAATTACCCGGAAAGCTCCGCCGGCAGCCTGATGACCCCCGAGTATGTCCGCCTGCGCAAGGACATGACCGTGGGCCAGGCCTTTGACGCCATCCGCAAACAGGGCGAGAACGCCGAGACGGTGTACACCTGCTATGTGGTGGAGCGCAACCGCCTGCTGGGCGTCGTGTCGGCCCGCAGCCTGCTGCTCTCCGACATGAAGGTACCCATTGCGGATATCATGGACGACAATGTGGTCACCGTGAAGGTCACGGATGACCAGGAGTATGTGGCCCGTGAGATGCAGCGCTACGACTTTACCGCCATGCCTGTTCTGGACAACGAGGGCATGTTCGTGGGTATCATCACCATCGACGATGCAATCGACGTTCTGACCGACGAGAGCACCGAGGATATGCAGAAGATGGCCGCCATTCTGCCGGATGACGATGCCACCACCTACTTTGGCACCAGCGTATGGACCCATGCCAAGCAGCGCATTCCCTGGCTGCTGATCCTGATGCTGTCGGCCACCTTCACCGGCATGGTCACCACCCACTATGAGCAGGCCTTTGTCAGCCTGCCGCTGCTGGTCTCCTTCATGCCCATGCTGATGGACACCGCCGGCAACTGCGGCAACCAGATCAGCACCCTGATGGTGCGTGGTCTGGCCTTGGGCGAAGTGGAGCCCTCCGACTTTGTAAAGGTTCTGGGCAAGGAGCTGCGGGTCTCTGCCATCGTGGGTGCAGTGCTGGGCATCGTCAACGGCCTGCGCATCTATTTGATGTACACCTTCCTGTTCCCCGGTCAGTATCAGAACGTCATGGGCTATGCCATCGTGGTCAGCGTGTCGCTGTTCTTCAGCGTCATTCTGGCAAAGCTGGTGGGCGGCATGCTGCCGCTGGCCGCCAAGAAGCTGGGTGCTGACCCGGCCATCATGGCAACGCCCTTCATCACCACCATCGTGGATGCCTGCAGTTTGATCCTGTACTTCCAGATCGCACAGCTGGTGTTCCGCAATATGATGTAAAACAGGAAAACTCCCTCCGTCATGGCGTGAACCGTGACGGAGGGAGTTTTTTTACTGGGCACAGAGCGGGACGGAACACAAGAAATCGCGCGATTCCGGACGCATTCCGGAGCAAAAACGGCATGTGGAGCACTCTCTGCCGGAGAACGGCGGCAGACGGTGGAAAACCGCAGTTTTCCCCGCTTTTTCCACACGAAAAAGCGGCGTTCCCGTTCTGTGGAAAACTCAGGACTTCTGTTTTCCAATCTGGAGAGGGACCGAATCGTCAGCCGGAACAAACTGTAAAAAGAAAAGAAAATCCTTCGACTTTCTTTTATATAAAAGGCAAAGTGCCCACTTTTCTTCCCAGAAACTGGCATGAATCGCCGGGCTGCATTACGGCTTGTATAAGCAAAACCAGATTTCCCTGTGGAAAACCCGGTGGAAAAAGTGGAAAACCTCGTGGGAAACTGGGCCTTTTTTTCACAAAATCAGTGGAAAACCCGGTGGAAAAAGTGAAAAGTTCTCTCCGGAATGGAAAAACACCACCCTTTTTTGTTGTGAAATAGGCCGGAGTGCGGCTGCATTTTGCTGTAACGGCCTGCGTTTTTCCCCGCCGGTGTGCACACCGCGCCGGAGTGCCTGTTTTTTCTTGAATGCCCTGTCCAATCATGGTACAATAACCTCAGACAAGCGTGAACCATCAACTTCTGGAGGCATGATGCATGAACAATTGGCTGAACAAGTTGGAGCGCAAATATGGGCGCTTCGGTATTCCAAACCTGACCAACATTCTGGTGGCGGGGCAGATCCTTGTCTTTGCCATTGAGCTGTTTATCGACCGCACCATCACCGCCTGGGTGGGCCTGAACCGGTTTTTCCTGCTGCAGGGGCAGATCTGGCGGGCGATCACCTTTGTGTTCATCCCCTTCTCCGGCGGCAGCATCCTCAGCGTGGTGCTGGGCATCTACTTTACCTGGTTCGTGGGCACGGCGCTGGAAAAGGAGTGGGGCGATTTCCGCTATACCCTCTATTTCCTGCTGGGCATGGTGGGCACGGTGCTGGCCTGCCTGCTTACCGGCGTGACGGCCAGCACTTACTGTCTGTCCCTTTCGCTGCTGCTGGCCTTTGCCATGCTGTACCCGGAGGTACAGCTGCTGCTGTTCTTCGTGATCCCCATCCGGGTGAAGTATTTCGGCTTCTTTGCGGCGGCCCTGTGGGTGTTCAGCTTCCTGTCCGCGCCGCTGGCCGGCAAGCTGAGCTACCTGCTCAGTATGCTGAACGTCTGGGCATTCTTTGGCCCCATGGCCTACCGCAGTGTGCGGGCCTGGATCTGCCGCGAGCAGTGGAAGCGCAAGAACCGGCGGTAAACTGCTGCTTTCCCGGACTGGCGGGCCGGGAGTTTCTCCGAGGACCGTCCGCTGGGGTGGGACCCTGTTGCCCGTCAGGGCAATAGGGCGGGCGATGGAATGGCCTGCAACAGCAACGACTGCTGCCAGTGGCAGAAACAGGGAGTTGCTGTTGGGGCAGTGGCCAGCAGGGTGCAAGGCTCGTTCAAGAGCCGACGTAGCCGCTGGGTGCCACAACCCGTTTTTCGTGTCCGAGGAGAAAGCTACCGGTCTGCCGGTCGAGCTAGTCGTAAATCAGAAGGAGCACTTAGACCATGATGCTGGACCGCATGGAAGGCAACGCAGAACTGAAAACCAGCGTGCACCAGATGCTGGCGTCCCGCCGCTTGACCCACAGCGTATTGCTGGTGGGCGAAGAGGGGCTGGGGGCCGGGTTTGCGGCCCGCTGCATTGCCGCAGATTATCTCTACCCGGCTGGTGGTGCCCCCGCCGAGGCCCTGCTGCGGGGCGAATGCTGCCGCGCTGTGGGCAAGGCCGGCAAACGCGACAGCGGCCAGATCGAGACCGGCATCGTGCGCGAAGCCATCTCGGTGGAGGGCATGGGGGCTGGCGGCCGGTATCTGGTCAGCCAGGTCACCGCCATGCGCAGCGAGATCTTCAACACCAGCCTGTCGGCCGAGGGCCGCGCAGTGCTGCTGTATCATGTGGAGCGCATGAACGAGGAATCCGCCAACGCTCTGCTGAAGGTCATGGAGGAGCCGCCGGAGGGCGTGCTCTTCCTGCTCACAGCCGATTCGCTGGCCGGGGTGCTGCCCACCATCCGCAGCCGCTGCGTCAGCTTTGCCATCGCGCCGGTGTCCCCGGCGGACTGTGCCCGCTACTGCACCGCCCATGGGGTGGACAAAAAGACGGCGGCACTCTACAGTGAACTGTTCGACGGCCACATTGGCACGGTGCTCACGGCGGCCCGCGACAAGGCTCGCACCGAGCAGGTGGACAAGGCCATGGAACTGGCCCGGGCTGCGCAGGCGGGCGACAGCTACACCGCCGCCGTGCTGTTGGCCCCCTACGAAAAAGACAAGGCCGGTGCGGCAGCTCTTTTGCGGGACCTCCGGGCCGTGGCAGCGGCGGGGCTGCAGGGCAGCCCCCATGCCCCGGTACAGGGCCAGCAGGCCCAGCGTACCCTGCGGCTGGCCGAAGCTGCCATCCAGCGGCTGGGCGCACAGGTGAACCCGAAGATCGTACTCACCGTATTTGCCGCAAGGCTGGCGCATGCATAAAAAAGACAAAAACAAACAGAGAACCCCTCCGGCGCTTGCGGTACACCGGAGGGGTTCTCTGTTTGGGGTATTGCTTTGGTGTGAGGAGGAATCATGTGTAAGGGGGCGGTTGCGGCCCCGCGTCCCTTACAGGCCCTAGTATACCCGATTTTAAGGCGAATGTCATTACCTTTTTGTGAAAAAATCGTGGATTTCTCAAAAGTCTTCACAAATCAGCGTGCAAAGGAAGAGCACCGATGCCGCCGGAGCGGGGCCGGGCCGGAGAAAAACGACGGATGATGCGGAAATGGTCGATTATTCCGGATTTTTTAGCGCTCTTGCGTGTACTTTTCCATGTTCCACATAGTGCTCTGCGTTGCGCAGGTTGGCTTCGATCTGTGCCTCGGTCACGGGTTTGATCACCCGGGCAGGGACGCCCACGGCCAACGATCCGTCCGGGATGACCATGCCTTCTGGCACCAGGGCACCGGCCCCGATGATGCAGTTTTTGCCCACCACGCAGTGGTTCAGCAGGGTGGCGTGCATCCCGATCAGGGTGCCGTCGCCCACGGTGCAGCCATGTACCACGGCGCTGTGGCCCACGGTGACGCTGCGGCCCAGGGTCACGGCCCCGCCTACGTCGCAGTGCAGCACGGCATTGTCCTGCACGTTGCTGTTCTCGCCGAGGGTCAGGGTACCGTCGTCGCCGCGCAGCACGGCCCCATACCATACGGTGGAGCCGGGCTTCAGGATCACATCGCCCTGCACGGTAGCGTTGGGAGCCACAAAGGCTGCGCCTTCGTTGCGGGGACTTTTTCCACAAAAGGACAGGAACATTGTGAAAAACCACCTTTCTCTTTTGGTTCGTTTATGGTATTCTTATAAGTAAGGAACAAAAATGTGCGCACCGGTTTTGCCGGAGCGGGATTCAAGGGGGTACCTTCATGCTTCACAACACGTTCTGCCGCCGGTTGGCGGCGCTGGTGCTTACGCTGGCGGTCGCCGTCAGTGCAGTGCTGCCGGTATTTGCAGTATACCCCATGCCCATCCAGACTGCAACCGAGACCGAGGCCGTGTACCTGTTCAATGCCGATACCGGCAAGACACTGCTGACCCAGAATGCTGACCAGCCCCGCTATGTAGCCAGCCTGACCAAGATGATGACGGCCCTGCTGCTGCTGGAAAGCGGCAAGGACCTGAACGGTGAGGTCACGGTGCCCACCGACCTGACGCAGGAGTTCAAGGACATCCAGAACGCCAACGGCACCACCATGGGCCTGCGAATCGGGGAGACGGTGCGCCGCATCGACCTGCTGAACGCCCTGCTCATCACCAGTGCCAATGACGCGGCCAGCGTCATCGCCTGGGACGTGGGCGGCAGCCTGAATGCCTTCATCCAGCAGATGAACGCCCGTGCCGCCGAGCTGGGCTGTACCAGTGCCACCTTTACCTGCGCCCACGGCCTGTACGATTACGGCAATGTGGCCTCGGCAGAGGACATGGCAAAGATCGCGGCGGCCTGCGCGGCCAACGAGACCTTTGCGCAGGTGGCCGGTTCCACCACCTATACGCTGGGCCAGACGAATTTCCACAGCGAGCAGCGCACCATCAGCAGCTCCAACCCGCTGATGGACGCCTCCGGTGCTTATTATAAGGATTCTGTCAAGTGGGTCAAGGGCGGTTTTACCACCCTGGCAGGCCGCTGTGCGGTGGCCCTTGCCCAAAAGGACGGCCACACCTACGGCCTTGTGATCCTGGGCAGCGACAGCAACGAGCATCTGTACAGCGAGTGCGACGAACTGTTTGACTGGGCCTTTGCCAGCTTTGCCGACCGGCCGCTGGTGGACACCCAGACCGTGGTGACCACCGTGGACCTGACCAAATGCCGTACCCATCCGGAGGTGGAACTGTATGCGGCTGCTCCGGTCAGAGGCTACGGTCACGCGGACGACAAGGTGAGCTATTCCTTTGACCTGCCCGAGAGCGTGTCGGCCACCGTGAAAAACGGCCAGAAGCTGGGCACCGCCACGGTGTATCTGGACGGCTGCGAGGTAGGCCAGGTGGATCTGGTGACCCATCAGGAGTACGTCTCCGACTTCCGCACCGACAGCCGGTCCACCCTGCTGCTGTTGGCTGCACTGGCGGTCATCCTGCTCGTGCTGAGTGTTGTCACGCTGGCATGCGGCGGCGGTTCCCGCAGCCTGAACCGGCGGCGCAGGATGAAGCGGAGAAGATAAGCCGAACGATAAGAGCCGCTGCTGCACATCATCCGTGCAGCAGCGGCTCTTTTTGCATATTACACCGCGCCGTAGATGCCGTGCACCGATACTTCGCCGGTGAACACATGCACTTCGCCGCTGTCGGTGCGCACCACAAGGCGTCCTTCCTCGTCCACGTCGATGGCCTCCCCGGCGCCCTGCCCGCCCTCCGGCAGGTCAAAGGTGACCCGGCGGCCCAGATTAACGCAGGCGGCCTTGTACTCCTCCCGGAAGGGCGCAAAGCCGTCCCGGGCAAAGGTGTACAGGTTGCGGTCAAAGCCAAAGTCGGTCAGGCCCTCGGCCAGCCAGGCAGGGTCGGCGGCAAGATCAACGTTTGCCCCCTGCAGTGCCAGCGAGGTGCCGTTGGGCAGGTTGGCGGCGTCAAAATAGCTCTGGGGCTGGGCCAGATTGATGCCGATGCCGCACAGGATGCCGCGCCCCTGCTGCTGGTAGCCGTAGCTCACGCTTTCGCACAGGATGCCCACGACTTTTTTGCCGTTGAGCAGCAGATCGTTGGGCCATTTGATCTGGCAGTCCACGCCGTAGCGCAGCTGCAGCTGGCGGCGCACCGCCAGACTGGCCAGCAGCGGCAGGGTGGCAGGCTGGGCCAGCGGCTCCCGGATGGCCACCGTATAGTACAGGGCCTTGCCCTCGGCGTTCACCCAGCTGCGGCCCAGACGGCCGCGCCCGGCGGTCTGGTTTTCGGTATACACGGCCCCCACCGGACCGAATTCTTCAAAATGCTCTTTCACATAGGCGTTGGTGCTGCCGCATTCCGGCAGATAGCGCACCTCGTTGATGCTCATTGCTTCGGTACCTCTTTGTGCTCATAGGCGGTCACCTTGCCGTTTTCCAGCGTCAGCAGGCCGTAGGTGTTGGGGCCGGTGTAGCAGCGGCCGCAGGAGCCGGGGTTGAACAAAAACACCTTGCCCCGCTGCTCGGCATGGGGAACATGGGTGTGGCCGAACAGGGCCACTTCCGCGCCCCGGGCGGCAGCGGCATCTGTCAATGTGTCCAGATCGTATTTTACGCCGTACATATGGCCGTGCGTATAGAACGCGATGGTCTGGTCAAAGGCGGCCAGACCGTCCATCGGCTCCAGAGCGCCGTAGTCGCAGTTGCCGGCCACCGAGTAGGCCCGCAGCCGGGGGTACAGGGTCAGGGCCTGTTCCAGGTCCCGCAGGCCGTCGCCCAGAAAAACCAGGGCGTCAATGTTCGCATTCTCCTTCAGCAGCACCCGCTCAATGGCAGCGCGTCCGCCATGGCTGTCGCTCAGGACCAAAAGTTTTGTCACGAAAAAAGTCCTCCTCTTATCATTCCGCAGTCTGCCGGTCCTGTTGCAGCACCAGCAGCTGCTTGTACACTTCGCTCTTGGAATAGGGCGTACCCTGTGCCGCCGCCTTGGCCGCTGCCGTGGGGCCAAAGCCCTCACCCGTCAGCTCCAGTGCCCGCTGCGCTGCCTGCTCCAGCGTCAGCCCGGCGTCGGCATCCTCCCCGGCGGGGGCACCGGCCATCACCAGCACATACTCGCCGCGGGGGTCGTTGGCCCTGTAGTGCTCCACGGCCTCGCCCAGGGTGGTTTTCCAGATCTCCTCGTGGAGCTTGGTCAGCTCCCGGCACAGGGTGATGCTGCGCTCCGGGCCAAAGGCGGCGGTCAGGTCGTCCAGGGTGGTGCGCAGCTTGTGGGGTGCTTCGTAAAAGATCACGGTGCGCTTTTCGTGCAGAAGATCGGCCAGCCGTTCCTTTTTCTGCTTGCGGTTCACCGGCAGAAAGCCCTCGAATACCCAGCGGGAGGTGTCCTGCCCGGACACGGCCAGTGCTGTGACGCAGGCCGAGGCAGCCGGCACCGGCACCACCTTGATGCCGCGGGCCAGAGCGTCCCGCACGATCACCTCACCGGGGTCGGAAACGCAGGGCATGCCCGCATCGGAGCACAGCGCACAGCTCTCCCCTGCCTCGATGCGCTGCAGAATGGCCTCGCCCTTCTGCAAGGCGTGCTCGTAGTAGCTGACCATGGGCTTTTTCAGGCCCAGAAAGTTCAGCAGCTTCATGGTCACGCGGGTGTCCTCGGCGGCAATGAAGTCTGCCGCGCCAAAGGTGGCGGCCACCCGGGGCGGCATGTCGTCCAGGTTGCCGATGGGGGTTGCCACGATGTAAAGAGTTCCTGCCATAGTTACCTCCCGTAGAGCGCCGCTCCGGCGCTGATGAGCACATCCGGCTCCACACGCAGGCCGGTCTTGCGGTTTTTCTGGGCTTCCACAAGGAAAAGCCACGGGGCTGCGTCTGCCCGGTTCTTGACGAAGGCCAGCCGCTTGGGCTCCAGCCGGTGGGCCCGCAGCACATCCAGCACTTCGGCCAACCGCTCCGGCCGATGGCACAGTGCCAGCCGCCCGCCGTCCTTCAACAGGCGGAACGCGCAGGCACACACATCGTCCAGCGTGCAGGTGTTTTCGTGCCGGGCCAGCGCGTGGGCCGCATTCTGACTCTGAGGCCCGGCGGTAAAATAGGGCGGATTGCACGCACACACGTCAAAACTGCCCTCCCCCTGCCGGAAGGTGCGCAGGTCGGCGCAATGGGGCGTGATGTGGCCGATGCCTTGCTCGGTGACAGCATCGGCCAGCAGGGCGCTGCCCTCGGGTTGGAGCTCCAGCGCCGCACAGGGGCCGCGGTGGCCGCGGTCGTGCCACTCCAACGCCACGATGCCGCAGCCGGAGCACAGGTCGGCCGCCGTCTGGCTGCGTTTTGGCTCGCAGAAGCGGGCCAGCAGCAGCGCGTCCGACCCGAACCGGTGGGCAGGGGTGCAGTAGACCTTTGTTCTATTATACAAAACTTCGGTAGAATGTTCCATAGACAGTGTGCCGATTCCTCTCAGAAAAATAACCGGAATTGCTCCCGGAATTTGTGCAAAAACAAAAAGCAGCAGACCCGCCTGAACAGGTCTGCTGCCTTGGATGCGTTATTCCGGCAATGCCGCTGATTATTCAGCGGTGATTGCACCGGTGGGGCAAGCGCCCTCGCAAGCGCCGCAATCGATGCAAGCGTCTGCGTTCACAACTGCAACGCCGTTCTCAACGGCAACTGCACCAACCGGGCAAGCGCCCTCGCAAGCGCCGCAGCCAACACATGCGTCAGAAACCTTGTGTGCCATAATAAAATCTCCTTTTATCCCCGTGCCCGTTGTAATGTATGAAGAAATGTGTCAGGCACGGCTGTACACATCTCTCCGGAATTCATATCCTTGCCTGCATTTTAACAAAGCCGAAAAGAAAAGGCAAGACTAACCGTAAGCGCCCCGCACCAAAAGGAGATTTTTTGTTGGGTTGCACAAAAGCATGGGCTAACTTATGGACAAAATTGCCGGAGATTTTTGGCGAAAATCACGAAGAGCGGTTAGTTTTACTTTACTAACCGCTCGGATGCTCAGCCATTCTTCTCGCTGCGCTTTTTGGCGCAGCAGCCGCCTGCACAGCGCTTGTCGTCATCGGAGGAAGCCACCACCGGGGCGGGGTTGCGCACACCGGAATAATCGTCGTCCGGGTCGGGGCGGCGAGGTGCGCGCTTGCCGCCGCTGATGTATTCGCACACGCCTACCTTGTAGTACCGGGGCGACAAGCTCTCGGTGCCGCAGCGCACCCGCAGATAGCCGGACACCGGGTTCACTTCCAGCACGGTGCCCAGACCGTCCGGGGTGCGCACGGTGCTGCCCACCATGGGCATGATGCTGTTCAGGTATTCGTAAGCGTTTTCCTCATAGGCCAGGCAGCACATCAGGCGGCCGCAGGCACCGCTGATCTTGGTGGGGTTCAGCGACAGGCCCTGCTCCTTGGCCATCTTGATGGAAACGGGCTGGAAGTCCTTGAGGAAGCGGCTGCAGCAGAAGGGCTGGCCGCAGATGCCCAGACCACCGATCATCTTGCTCTCGTCGCGCACGCCGATCTGGCGCAGCTCGATGCGGGTGTGGAAGATGCCGGCCAGATCCTTGACCAGCTCACGGAAGTCCACCCGGCCGTCGGCGGTGAAGTAGAACATGATCTTGGAACGGTCGAGGGTATACTCGGCCTCCACCAGCTTCATCTCCAGCCCGTGGCGGGCAATGCAGTCCTGGCAGGTGCGGTAGGCGCGCTTTTCGTCCTCGCGGTTCTGGCGCATCCGGCGCACATCCACGCTGTCGGCCATGCGGGTAATGGGCTTGAGGGCCTTGGGCACCGCCGCGTCGGCGATCTCCTTGACGCCCTGCACCACCTCGCCGCACTCGATGCCGCGGGCAGTCTCCACGATGACGTAATCGCCGGTACGGATATCCGCATCGGCAGGGTCAAAATAATAGCTTTTGCCGTTTTCTTTGAAACGGACCGAAATGACTTTTTTCATAGTTCTCCTCGTCTGCTGGTTCGCTCTATCGGGAAAAAGGCCGCAAAAGGGCCTATTGCTCCATTCTGAACTCTAGTATACCATATTTAAAAGCACATTTCCACGCAAAAAACAAAATGCGCCCGGTGCAATGATCCGGCCCTCCGGACCGTATTTCAGGCGGAGTGTGACGGAATTTGGTCCCGAACAGACGGCAAAGAGAAAAGTTTTGTGAAAGAAAGTGACGGGCTCTGTTGCAACCCTACGTCTTCTGTGTATAATAGGAATGTTAAAGTGTGAACGAGCCTCTTGCGGAGGTAAGGACTGCGGTGCTGCGGTGCATGGCAGGGAAACGGTAGGAAAAATGGAAAAATTCAGTGTCAAAAAGCCATTCACGGTGCTGGTGGCTGTGGTGATGGTGCTGATCCTGGGCTTTGTGGCCATCACGAAGATGCAGACCAATCTGCTGCCCGACGTCAGCACGCCGTATCTGATGGTGGTCACCGTATACCCGGGTGCCAGCCCGGAGCGTGTGGAGAGCGAAGTGTCAGATGTGCTGCAGAACGCCCTCACGGTGCCCGGTGTGGAAAACATCACAGCCACCTCGGCGGAGAACTACAGCCTGCTGCTGATGCACTTCACCGATGATACCGACATGAACAGTGCCCTGGTGAAGGTGTCCAACAAGCTGGATCAGGCCAAGAGCGACCTGCCCAGCAGCTGCCTGACGCCCTCCATCATTGAGTACAGCCTGAACATGAACGCCTTCATGACCGTGGCGGTGAGCCGGGAGGGCAGCGACATCTACCAGCTGTCGGAGCTGGTCAAGGACACGCTGGTGCCCTATGTGCAGCGCAAGGGCGGCGTGTCCAATGTGTCGTCCAGCGGTCTGGTGGAAAAGCTGGTGCAGGTGCAGCTGAATCAGGACAAGATCGACGAGATCAACGCCCAGCTGCTGGACCTGATCGACACCAAGCTGGCGGACGCCCGTGCCCAGCTGGACAGTGCGGAAAGCCAGATCGCCGCCGGCCGCGCCGAGTACAACAAGCAGATGAAGAACTTCGGCAACACCGTGTCCAACACGGTGCTGGCCTCCATGAGCACCGAGGTAGGCAACGCGGTGGACGTGGTGCGCAAGCAGGCCCGGGCGCTGATGGAAAGCGTGAACCAGCTCATTGCCGTGGTCAAGGAGCCGGAGATCCAGCAGGCACTGATCGAGGTGCAGCAGGGTCTGCAGAAGGTGCTGGACAAGTTCGACAACACCGGCATGCGGGACATCGACTCCCTGATCGAGGTCGTGTCCGAACTGCGTGACGTGACCGACAAGCTCACCGATGCCCTGCAGAAGCTGCAGGAGCGGGTGAACACCGAGACCGGTACGGAGGGCAGCAGCGCTGCGGATCTGGCGGACGAGCTGCAGCTGCAGAAGAGCCTGCAGGTGATCTACAGCACGCTGGAAGATACCATCAAGGCCATGGACAATGTGCCCCAGCTCATGAGCACCTTCTCCCGTGCACTGGGCAGCTTTACCCAGCAGCAGCTCAACGCCTACATGCAGTTTACCGAGGCCCGCGAGCAGCTCAACGAGTACGAAAAGCAGCTGGAAACGGCCAAGCAGGAGTACGAGACGGCCCGCACCCAGGCGCTGGCCCAGGCGGATGTGCAGAAGCAGCTGGACATCAACACCCTGTCCACCCTGATCTACGCCCAGAACTTCTCCATGCCGGCAGGCTATGTGCAGGACGCCAGCGGCGAGTCCTGGCTGCTGAAAGTCGGCGAGGAGTACAGCAGCGTGGATGACATTGCCGGTGCCCTGCTGCTGCATGTGGAGGGCTACGGCGACGTGCGCCTGTCCGATGTGGCGGACGTGGAGGTCATCGACAACGCCGCCGACAGCTTCACCCGCCTGAACGGCGAACAGGCCGCCGTGCTCAAGATCTATAAAAACGCTACCTCCAGTGCCAGCGACGTCTCGGACAACTGCCTGAGCGCCTTCCAGGAACTGGAAGCCCAGTACGACGGCCTGCACATCGTGGTGCTGTCCAACCAGGGCAACTATATCACCATCATCATCCGCAGCATCCTCACCAGCATGGCGGTGGGCGCTGCACTGGCCATCATCGTGCTGGCCATCTTCCTCAAGGACGTCAAACCCACGCTGGTGGTCGGCATCAGCATCCCGCTGTCGGTGCTGTTTGCCGTGGTGCTCATGTACTTTACCAATCTGGACATGAACGTCATGACCCTTGCGGGCCTCTCCCTCGGCATCGGCATGCTGGTGGACAACTCGGTGGTGGTCATCGAGAACATCTACCGCCTGCGCAGCCGGGGGGTCCCGGCGGCCCGCGCCGCCGTACAGGGCGCAAAGCAGGTAGGCATGTCCGTCATCGCCTCCACCCTCACCTCGGTGTGTGTGTTCCTGCCGGTGGTGTTCTCCTCCAGCATCGTGCGCAGCCTGATGCTGCCCATGTCGCTGTGCATCGGCTACTGCCTCATGGCGTCCCTCATCGTGGCCGTCACCGTGGTGCCGGCGGCAGCCTCCACCGTGCTGAAAAAGGCCGAGCCCAAGGAGCTGCCCTGGTTTGAAAAGGTCCAGGACAAGTACGTCCAGAGCCTGAAATGGTGCCTGCAGCACCGTGCCGTGCCGCTGGCAGCTGCCGTGGTGCTGCTGGTGTTCAGCGGCTGGCAGGTGCTGAACATGGGCATCGAGCTTCTGCCCCAGATCACCAGCAACGAGGCGGTCATTACGCTGTCCACCGACGCAAGCCTGAGCAAGGAGGAATCCTACGTTGTGGCCGGCAAGGCCGTGGAAGCTGCCATGGCCGTGGACAATGTGACCGAGGTGGGCATCACCACCGACACCAGCGTGGCAGGCATGGATATCAGCCAGCTGGGCCTGCCCAGCACCATCACCGACCTGCTGGCTGCCGCCAGCAGCTACGGCAAGTATCAGATCAACGTGATGCTGAAGGAGGATCTGTCTTCCCGTCAGATCGAGACCGCCCGGCAGACGCTGGAAACCGCCATTGCCGGGGTGGAACAGTGCACCGGCACGGTGGAGATCTCCGGCATGACCGGGGAACTCACCAGCCAGCTGTCCAGCGGTCTGTCCATCAAGATCTATGGTTCCGATGTGAACACCCTCACCGCCCTGTCGGAAAAGGTGGTGGACATCGTGAACAGCACCCCCGGCTTTGCCAACGCCACCAACGGCCTTGGCGCCGGTGACTCCACCATCACCCTGAAGGTGGACCGCGACAAGGTGCGCGCCTACGGCCTGACCGTGGCCGAGGTGTATCAGAAGATCGCCCAGCGGCTCACCACCACCGCCACGGCCCAGACCCCGGTGACGGTGGATGGCACCACCATGGACGTAAAGATCACCAATAATCTGGACCCCCTGACCAAGGAAAACATGATGGACATGACCTTTGACACCAGCGTCCTGAACACCGATGGCGAGACGGTGACCGGCACCTGCACCTTGGCTGACATTGCCACCTGGGAGGCCGGCACCGCGCCGGACTCCATCACCAGCGAGAACCAGACCGAGTACGTCACCGTCACGGCCGACACGCTGGACGGCTACAACACCACCGTGCAGTCCCGCGTTCTGCAGAAGGCCCTGAACGAGTTTGCGGCCGGCAGCGAGATGCCGGAGGGCTGCAACTTCTCCATGGGCGGCGAGACCGAGAACGTGGACTTCATGGTCAGGGAAATGGTCCAGTGGATGGCTCTGGCCCTGCCCTTTGTGTATCTGGTCATGGTGGCGCAGTTCCAGAGCCTGCTGTCCCCCTTCATCGTGCTGTTTACCGTGCCGCTGGCCTTTACCGGCGGCCTGATCGGCCTGCTGGTCACCGGCCAGCAGCTCACCATGATCTCCCTCATGGGTTTCATCGTGCTGATGGGCACCGTCGTCAACAACGGCATCGTGTTCGTGGACTACGCCAACCAGCTGCGCATGGGCGGCATGGAGCGGCGGGCCGCGCTGATCGCCACCGGCAAGACCCGTATGCGCCCCATCCTGATGACCACCCTGACCACCGTGCTGGCCATGCTGCAGATGGTGTTCAGCGGTGATATGGCCAGCCAGCTGATGAGCGGCATGGCCATTGTGATCATCTGCGGCCTGAGCTACGCCACCCTGATGACCCTGTATATCGTGCCCATCCTGTACGATGTCCTGTTCAAAAAGCCGCCGCTCAGTGTGGATGTGGGCAGCGACGACGATCTGGACGACATCCCGGACGATGCAGCCGAGTTCATCGCGGCACAGGGTGCCGCACAGCCCCAGCCGTAAAAGAGGTTTCTGTTTGGAGCACCTCGTATCCTGTCTGTTGGGATATGGGGTGCTTTTTTGTGCGGCAGCACCGGTGGTGTTCTATAATTCCTACAAAAAATCCCCTGAAAAATTGGATGCAAATTCTAAAAGGATGCTCACACAAACACACAAAACTGTGATATAATCATAAATACAGTAGAAAGACGGGGGCAGTCTGCCCGGCCGTGTGTTCCAAAAATCCTTAGGAGGCGATGCCCAATGGCACAGATCCGCTCAAAGCCCTTCGGAGTGACCAAAGAGGGCGCGAATGTTACCGAATATATCCTGTCCAACCCCGGTGGGTTGACCGTCAGCGTACTGGACTACGGTTGCGTGATCAAAAGCATCATCGTGCCGGCCAAAAACGGCCCGGTGGACGTGGTGGTGGGTCACGACACCATGGCAGACTACGAGGCGGACTTCAATTCCTCCGGCAGCACCTGCTGCGGTGCCTTTGTGGGCCGCTACGCCAACCGCATCGAGAATGCAGTATTTACCGTGGGGGGCAAGACCTATCAGCTGGAGGCCAACAACGGCCCCAACCACCTCCACGGCTGCTTCAGCCGCAAGCTCTACCGGGTCAAATCCTTTGGCGACACCCTGCTCATGGAGGCCGAGAGCCCCGACGGCGAGGACGGGTTCCCCGGCAACCTGAAGATCGCGGTGCGCTATACTCTCACCGAGGACAATGCATTCCGCATGGATTACCGCGTCTCTTCCGACGCGGACACCATCGTGAACCTGACCAACCACAGCTACTTCAATCTGGACGGCGGCGGCGACGTGCTGAACCAGAAGCTGCGCATCTATGCCTCCCGCTATCTGGAAGGCAACAATCAGTGCTGTCCCACCGGTGCCATTCTGCCGGTGGCGGACACGCCCATGGACTTCACCGCGGGCAAGCTCATCGGCCGGGAGATCGACACCGGCTTTGCCCAGACCACCATGGTGGGCGGCGGCTACGACCACTGCTACGTCATCGACCGCGCCCGCGGTTCCAGCCAGAGCATCTGCGCCTGGGCCACCAGCGACAAGACCGGCATCAGCATGAAGCTGTACACCACCCAGCCGGGCATCCAGCTGTACACAGCCAACTTCCTGCAGGACTGCCCCAGCCCCGGCAAGGGCGGCAAGCCGCTGCAGAAATACGGCGGCTTTGCGCTGGAAACGCAGCACTACCCCTGCAGCCCCTCCCACCCGGAGTTCCCCTCCACGGTGCTGCGGGCCGGCAAGGTGTTCCGCGCCACTACCACCCTGCGTTTCTTCACCGGCAAGCAGTGCGGGAAACTGTAACGACTCAGAACGGACGGCTGCCGGAAACGGACAGTCGTCCGTTTTCTTTCTCCCATTTGCACAAAGAGGGCCATCCATCCATTTGCGGCAGACAAAAAATGCTTTGAAATCAGAAATTGCAAAATTGAAGATGCAACAAAATTGCATGTAAATAAAAACCGCGTCCCTTGATTCTGCGCAGAGAACGTTGTATTCTTTAAGCAGGCCAGGGCACGCCCGGCCGCAGCTGAACAAGTGATAAGTGAGAGAGGTACTGGACTATGGCAATTTTGGTTTCCGGCGGTGCCGGCTATATCGGCAGCCACACCTGCATCGAACTTCTGAATGCCGGCTATGACGTGGTCGTGGCAGACAATTTCTATAACGCTTCCCCCGTGGTGCTGGACCGCGTGAAGCAGATCACCGGCAAGGACTTCCGCTTCTACAATGCGGACATGACCAAGCACGAGGACGTGGAGAAGATCTTCACCGAGTGCCCGGACATCACCGCCGTCATCCAGTTTGCCGCTTATAAGGCAGTGGGCGAGAGCGTGTCCAAGCCCATCGAATACTACTATAATAACCTCAACTGCACGCTGGTCATCCTGGACGTGATGCGCCGCCACAACTGCAAGAACTTCGTGTTCAGCTCTTCGGCCACCGTCTACGGCGACCCCGCCAGCGTGCCCATCACCGAGGACTTCCCCGTGGGTGCCACCACCAACCCCTACGGCACCACCAAGGCCATGACCGAGCGCATCCTCACCGATGTCTGCAAGGCTGACCCCACCCTGAACGTGGCTCTGCTGCGCTACTTCAACCCCATCGGCGCCCACAAGTCCGGCCTCATCGGCGAGGACCCCAACGGCATCCCCAACAACCTCATGCCCTACATCGCCAAGGTGGCTGTGGGCAAGCTGGAAAAGGTCCATGTCTTCGGCAATGACTACCCCACTCCCGACGGCACCGGCGTCCGCGACTACATCCATGTCGTGGACCTGGCCCGCGGCCATGTCTGCGCCATCAAGAAGCTGGAAACGAACTGCGGCCTCTTCATCTGCAACCTCGGCACCGGCAAGGGCTACAGCGTGCTGGATGTCATCCACGCCTTCGAGAAGGCCTGCGGCAAGCCCATCCCCTACGTCATCGATGCCCGCCGCCCCGGCGACATCGCCGAGTGCTATGCTGACCCCACCAAGGCCAGGAATGAGCTGGGCTGGGTGGCTGAGTACGGCATCGAGGAAATGTGCGCCGACAGCTGGAACTGGCAGAAGAAGAACCCTGACGGCTACCACACCGCGAACTGAATAAAAAACGATAAGAGCCTGTACGGCGGGTACTTCCCGGGTACAGGCTCTTATTTTTTGCACTTTTTCTGATATTCGAGGAAGGCGACATGATTTTTTTCAGAGAACAGTTCAGAACAGCCCCGTTTCTCTTGACAACGCCGGAAAGTTAGCCTATATTACTGTTGTTAACGCAAACTAACAAACGCGCTCGAGAGGAACATTCCATATGACGTTGAAAGATTTGAACATCGGCGAGACTGCCGTGGTCGGGACCGTGGGCGGCGAAGGCGCTCTGCGGCAGCATTTTCTGGATATGGGGCTGATCCCCGGTGAGGAGGTCACGCTGGTCAAATTTGCCCCGATGGGCGACCCGATGGAGCTGAGCATCCACGGCTACGAGCTGACCCTCCGGCTGGACGATGCCGCCCGCATCGGGGTCACTCTGGCCAAAGCCCCGGCGGCGAAAAAGGCAGCGGCAGAAAGTGAAAAGCCGGTGGAGCACCCGGGCCTCGGCGAAGGTGGACGCTACCACACCAAAAAGGGCGAGAACCCTCTGCCCGACGGCACGACCCTTACCTTTGCGCTGGCGGGCAACCAGAACTGCGGCAAGACGACCCTCTTCAACCAGCTCACCGGCTCCAACCAGCACGTCGGCAATTTCCCGGGTGTGACGGTGGACCGCAAGAGCGGTGCGATCCGGAATAACCCGAATACGGAGGTCACAGACCTGCCCGGCATCTACTCCATGTCGCCCTATACCAGCGAGGAGATCGTGACCCGGCAGTTCATCATCGGCGAGAAGCCCACGGGCATCATCAATATCGTGGACGCCACCAACATCGAGAGGAATCTGTACCTCACCATGCAGCTCATGGAGCTGGATACGCCGATGGTGCTGGCGCTGAACATGATGGACGAGATGCGCGGCAACGGCGGCACTGTCCGCATCAATAAGATGGAGGCCATGCTGGGCATCCCGGTCGTGCCGATCTCTGCGGCAAAGAACGAGGGCGTGGACGAGCTGGTGGATCATGCGCTCCATGTCGCAAAGTATCAGGAGCGGCCGGGCCGGATGGATTTCTGCGGCGAGGAGGATCACGGCGGCGCAGTCCACCGCTGCATCCACGGCATCATCCACCTGATCGAGGATCATGCCAAGGCCGCAGGCATCCCGGTGCGCTTTGCGGCCACAAAGCTCGTGGAGGGCGACCAGCGCATCGAGGCGGCCCTGAAGCTCGACCAGAACGAAAAAGAGATGATCGAGCACATCATCGTCCAGATGGAGCAGGAGCGGGGTCTGGACCGCGCCGCCGCCATCGCGGATATGCGGTTCCACTTCATCCACCAGCTGGTGGATCAGACCGTCGTGAAGCCCCGCCAGAGCAAGGAGCAGCTCCGCTCGGCCCGGATCGACCGGTTCCTCACGGGCCGCTATACCGCCATCCCGGCCTTTGTGGGCATCATGGCGCTGGTGTTCTACCTCACCTTCGGCGTCATCGGTCTGGCGCTCCAGAACCTGCTGGAAGTGGGCATTGATGCCCTGACCGCCGCGGTGGACTCCACCCTCACGGCGTGGAACGTCAACGCAGCCGTCCACTCGCTGGTCATCGACGGCATCTTCACCGGTGTGGGCAGTGTGTTGAGCTTCCTGCCCATCATCGTGACCCTGTTCTTCTTCCTCTCTCTGCTGGAGGATACCGGATACATGGCCCGCGTGGCATTCGTGATGGATAAGCTTCTCCGCCGCATCGGCCTCTCGGGGCGCAGCATCGTGCCAATGCTCATCGGCTTCGGCTGCACCGTTCCCGGCGTCATGGCCAGCCGCACCCTGCCCTCGGAGCGCGACCGCAAAATGACCATCCTGCTCACCCCCTTTATGAGCTGCTCGGCCAAGCTGCCCATCTACAGCCTGTTTGCGGCGGCCTTCTTCCCGGAGCACGCGGCTCTGGTGATGGTCAGCCTCTATTTCCTCGGCATTGCGGTGGGCATTCTGATGGCCATCCTGCTGAAGAGCACTGTCTTTAAGGGCGAGGCCGTCCCCTTTGTGATGGAGCTGCCCAACTACCGCCTGCCCGGCCTCAAGAATGTGGTCCAGCTGCTCTGGGAAAAGGCCCGCGATTTCCTCCAGCGTGCCTTTACGGTCATCTTTGTGGCGACCATCATCATCTGGTTCCTGCAGAGCTTCGACCTGCGGCTCAGCCTCACCGCTGACCCGCAGCAGAGCATCCTTGCATGGCTGGCCAGCGGTATCGCGCCGCTGTTTGCGCCACTGGGCTTTGCCGACTGGCGGGTGTCTACGGCCCTGATCACCGGCTTTATGGCCAAGGAGAGCGTCGTTTCGACCCTCACCATCCTCTATGGCTCCTCTGCGGCCTTTGCCGCCGCGCTGTCCCCGGCGGCGGCTGCACCCCTGCTGGTGTTCTGCCTGCTCTATACGCCCTGCATCGCGGCGGTGGCCTCGGTCAAGCGGGAGCTGGGCGGCAAGTGGGCGTTTATCATGGTGGCAAATCAGTGCATCGTAGCATGGCTGGCGGCCTTCGGCACGCGGCTCATCATGATGCTGTAAAGAAAACGGAAACAGGGAGCGGCCTGCAAGATGCGGGCCGCTCCTTTTCTCTTGACAATCGCTGCGTTTTTGTGCTATTATTACTTCAAATTTGAATGATACAATTTTGAATCACAAGGAGGCGCCCCATGAATACCCCGGGCATCGAATTTGGGCGGAAGACCTCAGCGGCTTACGCCGCCCTCTGCAAGCCCCTGTGCCAGAAGCTCCATCTGCCCCAGACGGCTTTTGACATCCTGATGTTCCTCGCCAACAACCCCGGCTACCAGACCGCCAGCGACGTGGTAGAGGTGCGCAAACTGAAAGCAAACCTCGTCTCGGTGAACGTAGACCGTCTGGTGCAGGAGGGCTACCTCGTCCGCGAGGCTGACCCCGGCGACCGCCGCCGCACCCTGCTGCGCTGCACCGAAAAAGCCTGCCCCATCATCGAGCAGGGCCGGGCCTTGCAGGAGGAATTTGGTGCGCGTCTGCTGGAACACACCAATGAAGCACAGCGAAAGGCGTTCTTCGAGACGATGGACATTATAAATGAGAATCTGAACGCCATTCTGGAAGGAGAAGCATGAACATTTTATTTACGATCTTAGTCACCTTTTTCGCCGGCATGGGCGCGGGCCTTGGCACCGGCTTTGCGGGCCTGAGCGCGGCGGCTGTCATCAGCCCCATGCTCATCACCTTCCTGCACATGGACCCCTATATGGCCGTGGGCATCGCCCTCTCGTCAGACGTGCTGGCCAGCGCCGTCTCAGCCTACACCTACTATAAAAATAAGAATCTCGACATCAAAAACGGCCTTATCATGATGGTGAGCGTGCTGGTGTTCACGGTGGTGGGCAGCTGGGTAGCCAGCCTGCTCCCCTCGGCCACGATGGGCAGTTTCTCGGTGTTCATGACCTTCCTGCTGGGCATCAAGTTCATCGTCCGGCCCGTCATGACCACCAAAGAGGCCATGACGGGCGTCAGCGCAAAGAAGCGGGCCATCCAGTCCATCGTCTGCGGCGTCCTCATCGGCTTCATCTGCGGCTTTATCGGCGCAGGCGGCGGCATGATGATGCTCCTCATCCTCACCAGCGTCCTCGGCTATGAGTTGAAAACGGCTGTAGGTACCAGCGTGTTCATCATGACCTTCACGGCCCTGACCGGAGCTGTCAGCCATTTCGCCATCGGCGGTGCGCCGGTCTGGCACGTCTGGGCGCTCTGCGTCGTCTTCACCCTGCTGTGGGCGCGCATCGCGGCGCTCTTTGCCAATAAGGCCGATGCCAAGACCCTCAACCGCGCCACCGGCATCATCCTCGTCATCCTCGGCGTGGTGGTCATGGGCTTCAACTGGCTCAGCTGACCGTATCCGGACAAAAAGAAATGCCTGTGCGGCAGATGCTGCACAGGCATTTTATGTTGTGGTTTATTGCACGAACTCGACTTCAACATCGCCGTTCTTGGTGGCGAGGTTCAGCTTGTTGGGGGCATCTGCATTCTGCTGCAGAGTGTCCTTGCCGAAGAAGAGGAAGTTCTTGTCGCTGGCGTCGGAGACGCGGATCTTGCCGCCGCCTGCGGCCAGCTCAAAGCCGTAAGAGCTGCCGCTGCCGATCACAGAGCCGGTGATGCTGCCGTTCTGCACCTTAGCGTTGCAGACGTTGGCAGAGATGTTTTCCAGCTTGAGGGTGCCGCTGTTCTGGATGGTGGCGGCCACATTCTGGGAGGTGACGCCGCTCATGGTGATCTTGCCGTTGCGGGTGGTGCCGCTCAGGGTGGAACCGTTGAAGTTCGATACCTCGATGCGGCCATTGTCGGTGGTGAGGCTGGCGGTCTGTGCTGAAACACCGTTTAGCGTGATGCTGTCGTTGGTGGTGCTGACGGTGATGTTTGCCAGCGTCTGGCGGGGTACCTGCAGCGTCAGGGTGCAGCTGCGGGTGTCCTGACTCTGGATGATAAGGGAAGCGTTGGGCTCCCGGGTCTTGGTCACGGTGAGGGTGCTGCCCGCCACCGTGAAGTCGTAGAGCTTGGAGCTTTCAAAGGCGTAGCTCGAGGTGTAGGTGTAATCGGCGCGGATGTGGTCGATATCGGCGGCCTGCAGAACGACCGCAGCGCTGTTGTCCTGCACCACGATGGCGTTGATGCCGACCGGTGCGTCATAGCTGGCGCTGTAAGTGGCCACAGATGCTGCCGCACCACAGAAGAACGCGGCAGCCGTGACAGCTGTCAGAAGAGCGAGAAGAAACTTTTTCATAAGGAAAACCTCCTGTCGCAATAAAATAGATGAGCGGAATGCCCCGCAGAAGATTTACTATATCCGTCCGGGCCGTAGTTGCGGCTGGATAGAATTTCTCACCCTAAAAATACCGCAGCAGAGAAAAAAAGTCAAGAGAGAAAAAATGAACAATAAAAAACGCCTGCACAGTGGCGCAGGCGCAAAAGCAGGATAAATTATTTTTCTTCTATGGTGGAGTGCTCGATGACATAGTCTGCAGCGCGGCGGATGCCCTCGTTGCGGCGCATGGCCTCCACGTTGGACGCAGCCTTGACTTCCTCGAGGGTCTTCTTGGTGCGCTCAGCGCGCTCGGACAGGGTCTTGTCGATGTCCTCCTCAGTGGGAACGAGGTTCTCGTTCTGAGCAATCTGCAGCAGGGCCATCCGGGCGCGGGTGTTCTTCTCCGCAGAAGTGCGGACAGCGGCAGTGAAGCTCTCGCGGGTCTGATGGATCTGGCTCAGGTAGCGGTCGAGGCTCAGGCGCTGCATCTGCAGCTGCTGCTGGACCCGCTCCATCTCCTGCTGATAGGCGCTCTCGACGAGAACGCTGGGCAGCTCGCCCTCAGCGGATGCGGCCAGCTGGGTGAGGATGGCGTCCTTGGCGCGGTTGAGCGCGGCGGCGTGTTTGTTGTCGTGGAGCTGCTGACGGATCTGGGCGCGGAACTCGTCCATGGTGTTCACATTGGCAGCCTTCTTGGCAAAATCGCTGTTCAGTGCGGGCAGCTGGCGGACACAGACGTCGTGCAGCTTGATTTTGAAGACCACGGGCTTGCCGGCCAGGTCCTTGACGTGGTAGCGTGCCGGGAAGGTGACGAAGATGTCGAACTCCTCGCCGCCCTTGTGGCCGAGGATGCCTTCCTCGAAGCCGGGGATCATCCGGCCGCTGCCCAGCTGCAGGATCTGGTTCTGGGCGGCGCCGCCGTTGAAGGGCTTGCCTTCCAGCAGGCCCTCGTAGTCGATGTGGACGATGTTGCCCTTGACGGCCGGACCCTTGTGAGGCACCAGCTCAGCGGCCATGGCGCGGCGGCGCTCCAGCACAGCGTCGATCTCCTTGTCGGTGACTTCCGGGGTGACGCACTCGGTCTTGAAGCCGGTGGTCTGGGTCAGATCCAGCTCAGGCTGCAGGGCGGTGGTGGCAGTGGCCACAAAGCCCTCGTCCTTTTTCACGCTGACCAGGTCGTAGACCGGCTCGTCCACAGCGTGAAAGCCGTGTTCTGCCATCGCTGCGTCGTACAGGGCCGGGACATCCTTGTCCATCAAATCGTTGATGGCGTCGTACCAGAAGGTGTGCTCGCCGCGGTCGGCCTCGATCTGGGCGCGGTCAGCCTCGCCCTTGGCAAAGCCCTTGATGGTGTACGTTGCACGGGTGCGCTCGTACACGGCGTTGGACGCAGCTTCCAGCTCTTCAGCCGAAGCGCTGAAAGTCATTTTGCAGACACTCTTTTCGGGAGTTTCCACGCTTACCAGTTTCATAGGTTCTACCCTCCGTGCTGCCCCCTGAAAGGGCGAAATTCAAAGCATTATAAAGTTATTATAGCACAATAAGCTCAAAAGCGGTATAATAAAAAGAAAGAAAATCTGTTCTTTTGTCAGCGAATGGGCTCCCGGGCGCTGCAAAACGGAAGGAAGTGTACACCTCATGCGTCTGTTCGACGTTCTCGGGCCGGTGATGATCGGCCCCTCCTCCAGCCATACGGCGGGTGCGGCCCGCATTGGATATACGGCCCAGAAGCTGCTGGGCGACGTCCCCGCCGAGGCGGATATTGGGCTCTACGGCAGCTTTGCCACCACAGGCCGGGGCCACGGCACCGACCGTGCGCTGGTGGCGGGCCTGCTGGGCCTCCGCCCGGACGACCCCCGCCTGCCCGACAGCTTCGCGCTGGCCGAGGAGGCCGGCATGAAGTTCACCATCCATCCGGTGGAGCTCCGTGCCGCCCACCCGAATACGGCGGTGCTTACCTTAAAGAGTAAGGCGGGCCGGATCCTCGTCCTGAAGGCGGCCTCTGTGGGCGGCGGACGCATCCGCGTGACTGAGATCGACGGTGTGCCTGCCGACTTTGGCGGGGACAGCAACACCCTTATCATCCATAACGAGGACACCCCCGGCTGCATCGCCGAGGTCACTATGTCGCTGGCCCAGCGCCGCATCAATATCGCGTCCATGCAGGTGTTCCGCGCCGCGACGGGCGGCTACGCCGTTATGGTGCTGGAATGCGACTCCCACATCCCCCACGTGCTGGAACAGCAGATGGCCGTGATGCCGGGCATCCGCAAAGTCACCTGCCTGAACATCGACGAGCCGGAAGAATGCGAGGAGGGCTGAGAAGTGTCGTTTTTATCCTGTGAAGAGATGCTGGCCGCTGCCCGCAGCCAGAATATTTCCCTTTCGGAGGCCATCCTCCGCAGCGATTTAGCCGAGAGCCGCCTCACAGAGGCCCACAGCCGGGAGATGATGCACCACCTCTGGCAGGTGATGCAGGCCACCAGCCGGGACTATGACCCGGCCCAGCGCAGCCGAAGCGGCCTTTCGGGCGGCGATGCGGCCAGGGTGGAGCAGGCCCATAAAGAAGGAAAGAGCCTTGGCGGCGATTACCTCGCCGCAGTGACTGCCGAAGCTCTCAAGACCGCCGAGTGCAACGCCTGCATGAAGCGCATCGTCGCTGCCCCCACGGCGGGCAGCTGCGGCGTCCTGCCCGCTGTTCTGCTGCCGCTGGCCCGCAGCGGCGAGGCCGACGAAGAGTCCATTTGCGACGCCCTCTATGTCGCCGCCGGGTTCGGTCAGGTCATCGCGGCCCGCGCCACTCTCGCGGGCGCGGAGGGCGGCTGTCAGGCCGAGGTGGGCGCTGCCAGCGCGATGGCAGCCGCCGCTCTCTGCCACCTCAAGGGCGGCGCGCCGGAGCAGTGCGCCGCTGCCGCTGCAATGGCTCTGGGCAACCTGCTGGGCCTCGTCTGCGACCCCGTGGCCGGCCTCGTGGAAGTTCCCTGCGTCAAGCGGAATGTCGTTGGCGCGGTGAACGCCGTCTCCTGTGCGAATATGGCCCTTGCCGGGGTGGATTACGCCATCCCCTGTGATGAGGTCATCGACGCCATGGGCCGCGTGGGCAGCCTCCTCTCCCCCGACCTCCGCGAGACCGGTCAGGGCGGTCTTGCCGCCACGCCCACTGGCGCCCGTATCGCCCAGACCCTCGCAGAGCAGGGCTGATGCATAGAAAATAAAAGAAAAGTGGATGAAAAGACGTTCTTTTTCAGGAATCTTAAAAATATTTCTGAAAAAGTGTTGACAAAACCCCGGTTCGGTGATAAAATACATCATGTTCCGAACGGAACGTATGCGTTGGTAGCTCAGCTGGATAGAGTGACTGACTACGAATCAGTAGGCCGGGGGTTCGAGTCCCTTCCATCGCACCAGAAAATGCCGTGAAATCGAAAGATTTCATGGCTTTTTTGTTTTTCTGGCAGAGTCTGCACACTTTTGCACATCTCCTGCACACTTTACAAAAAAGCCATGAACTCTTTGCATCGCTTGCACAGCGTGTATTTCGCTGCACAAAAAAGAATCTTTTACGCGAAGAGCACCCGCGTCAGCTCGCGGCGTTCCTCTGCGTCCATCTGCCGGATGGCTTCAAGGATCATTTTACCTGTGATTTTTGTTGCCACCGGCGTTTTGTTTTCCGGGGGTTCCTGCGGCTTCGCACCTGCCACATCCTGCGAGTAGAAGTCGGCTTCGATCTTCTCTGCCAGCTCCAACCGGGGTCTGTCCTGCGTGTGAGCGTAGGTGTCCATCAGGACGGTAGCAGTTGCATGACCTGTGTTGCCCTGCACCGATTTGAAGTCGCCGCCAGACTGCAACAGCTGATAGGTGGCACTGGAGTGTCGCAGACCATGAAACACGATCTTCTCAAACTCCGGGTGCTCTGCTCTCCACTGGCGATACCACTTGGTCAGAACGTCCGGGGCAATGGGTAAGCCGTCTGGTAAGCGGAACAGCTGACCGCAGTTGCTGTACTTTTCCGGGGCGTTCTGTTCGTCCTGCTTCATCTTGTCGAGCCATGCCAGAAGTTCCTCTTTCAGCGGTTTCGTCATATACAGGACACGGTTGGACTTCTTGGTTTTGGTCTTTTTCAGAATCAGCGAGGACTTGCTCCCCTCCCGTCTGTCCGGGAAGGTGTGGTAGATCTGGCTGGGGTCGATCTTGGACAAGGCTTCCTTGTTGGCGCGCTGCATTGCCTTGTTCACCGTGATAGCTCCACGACCATCGGCGGCATCGAAGTCGAGGTCTCCCGGCTGTAAGCCGAGGATCTCACCCTCTCGCAGGGAGAGAATCATGCTCAGATGCACCGCCAGATGGAGGGCGGGGTTCTCAATAGTCTGCAACGCTGCCAGCATGGTGCGCTCATCCCAGATCGTGCGCTCCTCGGTGTTGACCTTGGGGGCTTCACGAGGGGTAGGCGATTTGTGAATCAAATCCCAGTCAACAGCATACGAAAAGGCGGTCTTCAGGAGTGTGTGGACTTCGTGAATGGACGTGCTGGACAGCAGCCGCTTCTTCTGGTTTTCCGTAAGCTCCTGCTTCTCGCCGTGAACGTACTGACCGCATGGGGTCTGGCTCAGCGTGGCGTAGAACTGCTCGATGTCGTAGGTGCGGAGGTCTTGCACCTTCCGCTTGCCGATATACGGCACAATCAGGTTCTGCACCATCGCAACGGATTGCGTGTAGGTCTTTGGCGACCACTTGTGCTTGCTGGACTGAATGGGAATCCACTTGTAGAGCATCTCCTCCACCGTCATTGCATCCGGCACGAGGAATGTACCATCCAGCAGTTCCTTTTCGACCGTGATCTTGCGCTCCTGCGCTTCGGCCTTGGTCTTGAAGGTCTCCCAGCCCTTGCAGGGCTTGCCATTGTGGTCTTTGTAGTTGTATCGGACAGAATACGTGTTGCCACGTTTCATAATAGATGCCATAGATATTCCCTCCCTCAGACCGCTGTAAACCAATCGTCGAAGCTCTGCTTGCTTACCCGGATGCTGGTACCGAGGCGAATCACCTTGAAGTCCTTCGTGGTGTTGCACAGGTTATACGCAGCACGATTGGAGATCGCCAACAGTTGGGCAATCTCCTCCACCCGGTAAACGAGCGGGGCGTGTCGGACGGTTTTGCTGGTCTGGTCAGAAGGTTCTACGGCAGGGGTTTCGGACAATTTCATTGTAGGGGATTCGGGCGCGATTTTCAAGTCCTCACGGGTCAGTTTAGCGGAATTTTTGCGGACATTCGTCATAGGCATGTCTCCTTTGCACTTCTCCAGACCCGGCGCAGCTCCGGTTGAACTACACCCTTGTGGGCCGGTAAATATGTAAGGGCCTGCCGCTCCTGACCCGAAGCAGCAGCCCAAAAAAGTGCGAGAACTTGAATTTACGCGCCCTACGCGCCCCAACCACACAAAAGTACCTTTCTGTGTTGATTTTGTGGGGCGCATGGCTGGGATGCACGCGCCCTTTTGGGGCGCATCCTGGTTTCTCTCCCGCCCCGAAGGGCGTGTTGCCGCCCCGCATCCGCCCGGAAAGGGCAGATACGCGCCCGGAGAAAACAGCGATAACAGGTAAAAACTGCTGATTTTGGGCGCGTGGGGCGGGAGAATTTCACTTTTCGTGTGTTTTATGCCGCAGCAAAGGCGGGGTGGACGCATACGCCCCGGAAGCCGCGGTACTTTCCCTCGATGTGCTTGGAGAAGGTCAGGCCATACTTCCCGGCGTTTTTCAGCAGGAACTGGCTGAACTTCTTTTGCGGAACAGGCGATTCCAGATTATCCTCGCACCACTTGGTGTAGGCGCGGTAGAGATAGGTGGAGCGTTCCTCGGTGTCGGGCTTGAAGCGGACATACGCCGTTGCCTGCATGAACTGGGTCAGGTTGTCGCTGTCCGCCATGGCTGCTTCGAGGTTCTGGATGGAGCGCTCGCTGATGGTAAACTGATAGCGGTTCGCCAGCAAACGGTGCAGCCCCTCCAGCATCCACAGCAGGATGCCGGGTCGCTCCTCGGACAGCTCTTCGATAAGGAACGGGTTATCCACCCGGGCAGGGTCACGGTCTTTCACCGTGATGAGGATCTGTCTGCGCCAGAAGCCGTCGCTGTCATCGTGAGCAGCCACAAGGTTGCCATTGCCGAAGCAGATGAAACGAACGTACAGCAGGCCTTGGACAGCCTGCTTGTTTTTCCGTTCGATGCACAAACGGTCTTCGGCAGTGACGATGGACTTGATGTTTCGTGTTTCAGGCAGAGCCACCATGTTCAGATCGTCATCGACCATGACCAGCTTGTACTCCAGATTTGCACTGGCAAAGCGGTTCG
>OOAQ01000428.1_pt1 | contig 35583 bp, 28 predicted proteins | sample 1671051 | NCBI WGS metagenome assembly OOAQ01 (sample SAMN06348117, study PRJEB24527) | human gut metagenome | biome: human gut; feature: ankylosing spondylitis patient; material: feces | host: Homo sapiens | place: China | collected 2015-10
TCGTCAGCTCGTGTCGTGAGATGTTGGGTTAAGTCCCGCAACGAGCGCAACCCTTATGGTCAGTTACTACGCAAGAGGACTCTGGCCAGACTGCCGTTGACAAAACGGAGGAAGGTGGGGATGACGTCAAATCATCATGCCCTTTATGACTTGGGCTACACACGTACTACAATGGCGTTAAACAAAGAGAAGCAAGACCGCGAGGTGGAGCAAAACTCAGAAACAACGTCCCAGTTCGGACTGCAGGCTGCAACTCGCCTGCACGAAGTCGGAATTGCTAGTAATCGTGGATCAGCATGCCACGGTGAATACGTTCCCGGGCCTTGTACACACCGCCCGTCACACCATGAGAGCCGGGGGGACCCGAAGTCGGTAGTCTAACCGCAAGGAGGACGCCGCCGAAGGTAAAACTGGTGATTGGGGTGAAGTCGTAACAAGGTAGCCGTAGGAGAACCTGCGGCTGGATCACCTCCTTTCTAAGGAGTCAGGCAGGAGCAAAACATCGAAGATGAATTGTTCCTGGAACAGGTGATAGATACAAGTTGATTAGATATTGTTCGATTTTGAGGGCCCTGAAAAGGGAACTCAAAGACGTACCTTGAAAACTGAATAATAACTGCGAAACAAAGATTATAGTAAGTTCTTTTTAAGAAATATTACAATTTCAAAAGGAAGGGTAACAATAATCTTCGTTGGCAAGAGAGAATCAAGAGGATACAAGCCGATCTCGAAAGAGATTAGTTTGATATGGTCAAGCGAACAAGGGCGCAGGGCGAATGCCTTGGCACTGGGAGCCGATGAAAGACGTGATAAGCTGCGATAAGCTTCGGGGAGCTGCAAATAAGCATTGATCCGGAGATCTCTGAATGAGGAAACTCACCTGGGTTCATACTCAGGTACGTTACACTGAACTTCAAAATAGGTGTATCGGGGGAACCGCCTGAACTGAAACATCTAAGTAGGGCGAGGAAGAGACATCAAACGAGATTCCGTAAGTAGTGGCGAGCGAACGCGGAAGAGGGCAAACCGTGAGTAGAAATACTTGCGGGGTACGGACTGCTTTTAGGACTTAATCTGTTAACCGAACGGCATGGGAAGGCCGGTCAGAGAGTGTGAGAACCACGTAGGTGAAAACGGAAAGAGCTGCGCAGATTCCAGAGTACGGCCAGACACGTGAAACCTGGTCGGAAGATGGGGGGACCACCCTCCAACCCTAAATACTACCCAGTGACCGATAGCGTATAGTACTGTGAAGGAAAGGTGAAAAGCACCCCGGGAGGGGAGTGAAAAAGAACCTGAAACCCTGTGCCTACAAGCACCTAGAGCACGTCAATGTGTGATAGGGTACTTTTTGTAGAACGGTCCGGCGAGCGATTGTATGCAGCAAGGTTAAGGACTTAAGGTCTGGAGCCGAAGCGAAAGCGAGTTTGAAAAGGGCGTTAAGTTGCATATAATGGGCCCGAAACCGGGTGACCTACCCATGGTCAGGTTGAAGTGGAAGTAAAATTCCATGGAGGACCGAACCGACCTCCGTTGAAAAGGCGGCGGATGAACTGTGGGTAGCGGAGAAATTCCAATCGAACCCGGAGATAGCTGGTTCTCCCCGAAATAGTTTTAGGACTAGCCTCAAGTTAGATACCTGGAGGTAAAGCACTGAATAGCCTAGCGGCCGAGAGGTTAGCGAAGCTTATCAAACTCAGAATGCCAGAGTATTGATGCTTGGGAGTCAGACAGTGTCAGATAAATGTCATTGTCAAAAGGGAAACAGCCCAGATCTACAGCTAAGGTCCCAAAGTCAGGTTAAGTGGAAAACGATGTGAAGATACGCAGACAACCAGGATGTTGGCTCAGAAGCAGCCACTCATTCAAAGAGTGCGTAATAGCTCACTGGTCGAGCGTCTTTGCGCGGAGAATTTAACGGGGCTAAACCTGACACCGAAGCTTAGGCAATCCAGTAATGGATTGGGTAGGGGAGCGTTGTATACGCGGAGAAACAGTAGCGTGAGCGGCTGTGGAGTGTATAGAAGTGAGAATGCCGGAATGAGTAGCGCGAATGCAGTGAGAATCTGCATGGCCGAAAGCCTCAGGTTTTTGGAGGAAGGTTCGTCCGCTCCAAGTTAGTCGGGAGCTAAGGTGAGGCCGGAAGGCGTAGCCGATGCACAGACGGTAGAGATTCCGTCACCACCAAAAGAGTTAAGCACAGGGACACATTTGAAGTCTCAGAGCCGGGTGTTGGTTCCGGTAGAGATCGAGGGAAATTAGTACCGAAGTCTGGGATGGAAGATGGCGAGAAAAGCTGTGTGTATTTCTGAGGTGCCCGTACCGCAAACCGACACAGGTAGGTAGGAAGAAGATTCTAAGGCCAACGGGAGAAGGGTTGTTAAGGAACTCGGCAAATTGACCCCGTAACTTCGGGAGAAGGGGTGCTCCAGAGATGGAGCCGCAGAGAATCGGCCCAAGCAACTGTTTACCAAAAACACAGGTTTGTGCTAAATCGAAAGATGACGTATACGAGCTGACGCCTGCCCGGTGCTGGAAGGTTAAGAGGAGATGTGCAAGCATTGAATCGAAGCCCCAGTGAACGGCGGCCGTAACTATAACGGTCCTAAGGTAGCGAAATTCCTTGTCAGGTAAGTTCTGACCCGCATGAAAGGCGTAATGATTTGGGCACTGTCTCAACAGCCCGCCCGGCGAAATTGTAGTACCGGTGAAGATGCCGGTTACCCGCGACAAGACGGAAAGACCCCATGGAGCTTTACTGTAGCCTAATATTGGGTTTCGATGTTGCATGCACAGGATAGATGGGACACTGGGAAGTGATCGCTTTGGCGGTCATGGAGTGGCCGTTGGGATACCATCCTTGCGATATTGGAATTCTAACCTGCGGCTCTGAATCGAGTCGGGGGACATTGTTAGGTGGGCAGTTTGACTGGGGCGGTCGCCTCCTAAAGAGTAACGGAGGCGTTCAAAGGTTCGCTCAGCTTGAACGGAAATCAAGCAAAAGAGTGCAAACGCAGAAGCGAGCCTAACTGCGAGACTGACGGGTCGAGCAGTAACGAAAGTTGGAGTTAGTGATCCGGTGGTATGTGAGTGGAAATGCCATCGCTCAACGGATAAAAGTTACCCTGGGGATAACAGGCTGATCTCCCCCAAGAGTCCACATCGACGGGGAGGTTTGGCACCTCGATGTCGGCTCATCGCATCCTGGGGCTGTATTCGGTCCCAAGGGTTTGGCTGTTCGCCAATTAAAGCGGTACGCGAGCTGGGTTCAGAACGTCGTGAGACAGTTCGGTCCCTATCTGTCGTGGGCGCAGGATATTTGATGGGAGCTGTCCCTAGTACGAGAGGACCGGGACGGACGTACCTCTGGCGCACCAGTTGTTCCGCCAGGAGCATAGCTGGGCAACTACGTACGGATCGGATAAACGCTGAAAGCATCTAAGCGTGAAGCCGACCCAAAGATAAGATATCCCACTGATTTGATCAGGTAAGATCCCTTGAAGACTACAAGGTTGATAGGCACAATGTGTAAGTGGAGTGATCCATTCAGCAAGCGTGTACTAATAGATCGAGGGCTTGACCACAATTCGCTTGAGACTTTTAAGTCAACGAAAAAATGAAGTAGCAGTGATTATTCAGTTTTGAAGGCACGTCCTTCTAAGAAACACTGGACAGCAGCACAGAAATGTGCTATACTGATTCAGTCAGATCGGTCGGTGTCGATGACGGTGAGGTCCCACCTGTTCCCATTCCGAACACAGAAGTTAAGCTCACTTGTGCCGAAGATAGTTAGCTGGAAACGGCTTGTGAAAATAGGTAGTCGCTGACTTGAACAGAAAGCTCTGAGAGAAATCTCAGGGCTTTTTTGTTGCACAAAAATATGGAGCGGATTTTGGTCGAAATGATAACAGGACAGGACTTGACAAAAATACTACTATGCAATACAATATAGATAAGCTACTATGTATTACATAATAGATAAAAGGAGGTATCCAGTGGAAAACAACACACAATTGCTCAAGGGCGTTTTGGAATTCTGTGTTCTGAAATTCATTAGCAGAGAGCCGACCTATGGCTATGAGATCGTGATGCATCTAAAACAGGTCGGGTTTTCTGACTTGAGTGAAAGTACACTCTATCCGCTGCTACTGCGGCTGGAACAGCAGGGAAAGGTCACGGTGGAACGCAGACCCTCCCCCAAGGGTCCGAGCCGGAAATACTACGTTGTAACGGAAGAAGGGCGGCAGGCGCTTCTTGAATTCCGACAAGATTGGAGCCAGCTATGCCAGTTGGTGGAAAAAATTTTTAAGGAGGAGCCAGATGAATAAGTATTTTGCACTGCGAAAAGCGAACCGGATGCGTACCAGACTGCTGACAGAAAAAAGTCAGGAGCAGCTTAAGGAAGTGATCCGCTATCTTCGTCGGGTCAGCTGGGACTTCTGCGGGATTGAACTTGTGCGCAGCGATCTGCTTGATATTTCCATCCAAGCCAATGCGGAAAATCAGGAACTGTTCGATTCGATTTCGGATGCAAAAATCTTTGTAGAAGAGGTCAAGCCAAGTTTGAAAACACTGAGAGCTGCGGATTACTTCTGGTTTCTTGCACCGCTGTATTTCTTCTTTGAGTGGGGCGTGGAAGGGCTGCTGCTTTACCCGGTAATTGGTGATTGGGTTTTTGAACTTTCTGTAGGCTATCTGATGCAGCTTGTTATTGCAGTGACGGTTTTTTGCGCACTGTTCCGCCGGATGATGGAGCAGGTAGGCTTTCCGCCGAAAGAGCATTGGCTGAAATATGCTACATGGCTGGTGCTTTATATCGTGACCCTGTATGGAACGGGCTGGTTCTTTACCCAGATCGCGGGTAAGATCGTACTGCTGCGGCTTCCGATCCTTAGCTATTCGATTTTTTGCCTGCTTCTGGGTGCAGGACTGTATGCAATACATTTTTGGAGATATGGAAAAGACCCGCGTCTGAGTGCTCGCATATAAAGTAAAAAGCGCCCCCGCTGCACTGTGCATAACGGTGCAGCGGGGGCGCATACTTTATTGGGTGGTGTACCGGTCAGGATACGAGCTTCTGCTTAGCCCTTGCCGGCGCAGCCGAACAGCTCGATCTTCTCCTTGCACTTGTCGATGATGGCCTGAGAGCCGGGAGCCAGCAGCTTGCGGGGGTCGAAGCCCTTGCCCTGCTGATCCTTGCCAGCCTCGATATACTTGCGGGTAGCCTCAGCGAAGACCAGCTGGCACTCGGTGTTGATGTTGATCTTGGAGACGCCCAGGCTGATGGCCTTTGCGATCATCTCGTCGGGGATGCCGGTGCCGCCATGCAGGACCAGAGGAATGTTGTTGGTGGCCTTGTGGATGCGGTCCAGAGCCTCGAAGTCCAGGCCCTTCCAGTTTGCGGGGTAGACGCCGTGGATGTTGCCGATGCCGGCAGCCAGGAAGTCAACGCCCAGAGCGGTGATCTTTGCGCACTCTTCGGGGTCAGCGATCTCGCCGGCACCCACGACGCCGTCCTCGACGCCGCCGATGGAACCGACCTCAGCCTCGATGCTCAGGCCCTTTGCATGTGCCAGAGCGACCAGCTCCTTGGTCTTTTCCACGTTCTCCTCGATGGAGTAGTGGCTGCCGTCGAACATGATGGAAGAGAAGCCGGCCTCGATGCAGGCCTTGCAGCCCTCATAGGTGCCGTGGTCCAGGTGCAGGGCAACGGGAACGGTGATGCCCATGGAATCGACCATAGCGCTGACCATGGCAGCGACGGTCTTGAAGCCGGTCATGTACTTGCCGGCGCCCTCGGAAACGCCCAGAATGACGGGGCTCTTCATTTCCTCGCAGGCGGTCAGGACTGCCTTGGTCCACTCCAGGTTATTGATGTTGAACTGAGGCACACCGTAGTGGCCATCGCGTGCTTTGAGCAGCATCTCGGTTGCATTTACCAACATTATTCATTACCTCCAAATATGATCGGGGTTTTCGGTCATGCCGCGCCGTATTGTGCACGGCTTAACAAACCTACAAAACTAGTATACCCCAAACCCTTCTTAAAATCAATCCAAACAGGCGGTTTTTCTCTTCAAACGCCGGGCGGAATGCGGCATTTGCGGGCGGAAAAGGTCCGAAATGCGGGAATCTGCAACAATTTTGAAGGTCCTGCACCACTTTTGCAGAATGTCCCAGTGATGGGAGAAACCGTGGGATTTTCAACACAAATCCACATTCGTCAATTTGATATTGGAGAAAATTGCAAAAGGTGCGTGGTTCCGCATCAAAAAATTGTCATATTTCCGACTTGAAAATTACAAATTGTACGCACCCTGCGGGGGAATGTCGAACCAGATTGTGGAAAACTCAGTGGAGAATGTTAAATTCCACAGGGAAAACAGGCTTTGCAGCAGGACTTTTGAACTTTCTCCACCGGGTTTTCAACATGTGGAAAAAATCGGGTCCTTCTACGGAATGTATAGCCCTCTTTTGTGGAAAACTTTTCGGACCGGCAAAACGGCAGGTCCCGGCAGGGGCAGAAGGCGCAGCAGCAAGGGACAATTCTGCAAAACCGGGCCGGGGCGCAGGCAAGCTGTGAAAAAATCCGGTCGGGCCGACAAAAAAGCGGCAATTTGCTGGCAAACCCGGTCGGCTTATGCTATACTTTACCTTGGATTATCATCTGATAAAATCGTCGGGCTGGCTGCCTGCGCAAGCGGTGCGGCGCGCCCTGGGGAACATGCGCTGCATCGTTCCGATAGAAACGGAAGGAGAACATAGAATGGAAGAGAAAAATCAGCCCCGCCGCCCGCGCCGTGCACCGGAAGAGCAGACCCGGAATGAGAGCCTGGTCTACGGCAAGAATCCGGTGACCGAGCTGCTGAAGAGTGGTTCCGGCGTGGATACGGTGCTCATTTCGGAGAGCATGGCCCCCGCCGTGGCGGCCTACTATACCGCACTGGCCAAGGAGGCCGGGGCAGCCGTCAAACGGGTGAACCCCAACAAGCTGCGCCTGATGACCGGCACCGAGAGCCATCAGGGTGTGGCCGCCTTTGCCAGCGAGATCGCGTATGCCACCGTGGAGGACCTGCTGGCGGCGGCCAAAGCCAAGGGCGAGCCGCCGTTCCTGGTGCTGAGCGATGGCATTGAGGACCCCCACAACCTGGGTGCCGTGATGCGCAGCGCTCTGCTGTGCGGTGCCCACGGCATCGTGATCCCCAAGCGGGGCGGCGCATCGGTCACCCCCACGGTCATCAAGTCCAGCGCAGGTGCCGCTGAGCGGCTGCCGGTGGCCCGCGTGGCCAACATCGGCGAGACGATCCGCCGCCTCAAGGAGCAGGGCGTGTTCGTGTACTGTGCCGACATGGACGGCGTGCCCCTGCGCAAGAACAACCTCACCGGCCCCATCGCGCTGGTGCTGGGCAGCGAGGGCAGCGGCGTGTCGCAGCTGGTCAAGAAGTTGTGCGACGGTGTGGTGCGGCTGGACATGGCCGCACAGGGCACCGGTGTGGACAGCTACAACGTCTCGGTGGCGGCCGGCATTATCCTGTACGAGATCCAGTCGCAGCGCGCAGCACAGAATGCGTGACAGGCGTGATCCGTAACCCCAATCTGAAGAACGGGAGGAACAAGGATGCCTAAGGAAAAAAATCAACACAAGAGTGCCGCCGCAAGCGATGAGAAATTCCGCGATTTCTTCACCACCACTGTGGCAGATATCCCGGCCGAGATGGTGCGCCGGGAGGAAGAAGCGGCGGAAGAGCACAAGGGGCTGTTCGGGCGGCTGTTCGGCCATGCAAAACCGAAGCAGGCTCCGCAGGCCGGGACGGACCTGGAACTGCCCACCGGCGAGGTGCTGCTGGGCACAGATGCCCTAGCAAAGCACGACGGGGAGGAACCGCTGGATCTGGACCTGACCCTGCGCACCGCAGACCCGGGCACGGATTTCCCCCAGCCCAAAGCCGAAGGGCCTGCTGCCCCGGAAAAACCTGCCGTGCCGGACAGACCGGCCCCGCAGCCTGCCCCGGAGAACAAGCCGGAGCCGCCCAAGGCTCCCGCCGCCCCGGCTCCGCAGCCGGAAAAGCCCCGGAAGAAGGCTGCACAGAACCCCAAGAACGCCCCGGACGTGCTGCTGCCGCAGGAACAGCAGGAGCAGCAGGAGATGCAGCAGCTCAAGGATATGCTGAACGGCATGGCTGCAAAACCGAAGCCGGTGGAGGAAACGCTGGAGCCCATCCGCAGCGTGGATGTGCCGCTGGATGACCCGGAGGAGCCGGAGACCCCGGAAAAGGCTCCGGAGCCGCCCCGGCCCACCATGGTGTTTGCAGCCGACAAGCCGCTGCCGGAAAAGAAATCGGTGTTCCGGATGTTCGGCGACGCCGATGACGAGAAAAAGCCGGAAGTCCCGGAAGAACCGGCAGCCCCGGAGAAAACATCTCCCGCCGCGCCGGTGAAAGCCCCCGAGGCAGAGCCGGAAACCAAACCGGACGAAGATACCATGAGCCTGCCGCTGGAACCGCTGGACGCTCCGGAGACGGAACCGACCGAAACGCCGGTGGCTGCGCCCGCCGCAGACACTGCCGAAGCGGAACGTGCCGGAGAGACGGAGCTGAAAACCGAGGCGGAGGACGCCCTGCCGGCGGAGGACGAAGCCCCCGAGAGCGTGGGCGAGAAGCTGCGCCGCATGAGTGCAGAGCTTACCCTGCGCTGTGTACTGGCCGGGATCCTGGCCGTGGTGCTGCTGCATGTGGGCCTGGTGGCCGACCGGCTGCTGCCGCCGCTGGCCGCACTGGACCCGGATGCCGCCCCGGCGGCCTTCTACGCCGCCAATCTGCTGCTGTATGCCGCCAGCCTGGTGGTGAGCTTCCCGGTCCTGCGCGACGGCCTGAACGGCCTGCGGGGCCGCCCCTCGGCAGAGACGATGCCCGCACTGGCCGCTGTGGCGGCGCTGCTGCAGGCCGTCACGGCCCTGCTCACGGCCAACTCCTACCGCACCACCGAGGGCCTGTCCATCCTCACCGGCGTTGCAGCCCTGGGGCTGTTCCTGGCGCTGCTGGGCAGCCGGGTGATGCTGTCTGCCGTGCGTGGCGGCTATGAACTGCTGGGCGAAGCCACCGACCTGCAGGGTGCGTATCGCACCCGGGACAAGGACCTGATCCGGGCACTGGCACGGGATCTGGAACAGAAGGACCCCTGGGTGCTGCTGAGCCGCCCCCGGACGGCGGACGAAGGCTTTGTGGCACAGAGCCTGGACGAGCGCGCCGGGGAACGCCGTGCACAGAAGAACGGGTACATCCTGCTGGGCGTGGCCCTGCTCAGCGCCCTGCTGTGTCTGGTGGTAGGCCGTGACGTGAAGCTGGCCGCCGCCGCCCTGACGGCGGTGCTGTGCATGGGCGCACCCCTGTCCTCCACCCTCATCGCCGGCATGTCCGCGCTGCGCCTGCAGCGTACCGCCGGTGCCGTGGGGGCCGTGGTGCCCGGCTGGGCGGCCATTCAGGAACTGGGCGGCATCGACACCCTTCAGGTGGATGCCGAGGACCTGTTTGCCGCCGACAGCGTGGTGCTGGAGGATATCCGCATCTTCAAGGGCGGCCGCATCGACCGCGCCATCCTGTACGCGGCCAGCGTGCTCAACCAGAGCGGCGGTACTCTGCAGGGGCTGTTCCGTCAGATCATTGAGGACCGCACCGACATCCTGTTCCCGGTCAAGGATCTGGAGATCCACCGCGGGCTGGGCTTTGCCGCCTGGTGCGACAACAACCACATCCAGATCGGCACCCGCCGTTTCCTGGAGCAGGAGGGCGTGGCCCTGCCGGACGAGGACTACGAGAACCAGCACTCCAAAAACGGGGAGCTGCAGATCCTGTATCTGGCGGTGTCCGGCAACGTGCATGCCATGTTCGTGATCCGCTATGTGGGCGGCCGCAACATCGCCCGCAGCCTTGCCGCCCTGCAGCAGGAGAACATCCGTCTGCTGGTCACCAGTCTGGACCCCAGCCTGACCGCAAAGCATATCACCGAGGCCTACCGCCTGCCGGAGGGCATGGTCACCCTGCTGGATCAGGAGCAGTGCGCCGCCCTCGAGGCCGCCCCGGCCGAGGATGCGCCCGGCTGCATGTACCATCAGAAAGGCTTTGCCAGCCTGACCGGCGGCCTGCGCGCAGCCGACAAGGCCCAGAACGCCGAGACCACGGCCACCACGGTGCAGATGGTGTCGGTGCTGTTCTCGGTGGCCATTGCGGTGCTGCTCACCAGCGCCCGCAGCATCTGGCAGCTGCCGGTGACCTATGTGCTGATGTATCAGGCGGCATGGAGCGCCCTGAGCATCGCCGTGTGCGCCCTGAAACAGCATAACTGAAAATAATTCTCAAAATAAATAGGAATGATTCTTGATTTCTTTCACCGTTTGTGGTATACTCTGTTCAGAGACAAGGACCTGAAGCCCCGCAGTGGGGCTGCCGATACAGACACCGAATAACAAAAGGAGAAGAGAGAGTATGGAACTCAAGGGTACCAAGACCGAGAAAAACCTGTGGGAAGCCTTTGCAGGCGAGAGCCAGGCACGCAACAAGTACACCTACTTTGCCAGCATGGCCAAGAAGGAAGGCTATGAGCAGCTGGCTGCCATCTTTGAGGAGACCGCCGGCAACGAGAAGGAGCATGCCAAGATCTGGTTCAAGCTGCTGTGCGGCGGTGCCATCCCCGACACGCTCACCTGCCTGGACATGGCCGCCGGCGGCGAGCACGACGAGTGGACCGAGATGTACCCCCGCATGGCCAAGGAGGCCAAGGAAGAGGGCTTCAACCAGATCGCAGCCCTGTTCACCATGGTGGCACAGATCGAGAAGGAGCACGAGGAGCGCTACCGCGCCCTGGCCGAGAACCTGAAGAACCAGAAGGTGTTCGCTCGCGAAGAGCAGCAGCTGTGGCAGTGCCGGAACTGCGGCTACACCTTCATCGGCAAGTCGGCTCCGCTCAAGTGCCCGGTGTGCGCACACCCCCAGAGCTACTTTGAGCTGAAGAAGATCAATTACTGATGTGACCCACCCCAGAGGGACGACGGCAGTCGTCCCTCTTTTGCTGTTCAGAGCAGCGGCCGTTCCGGCAGAAAGATCATTGTCCCGCGGGAAGAATAGATCAGCCGCTGCACGGCGCAGCCGTACAACAGAAACAGCACCGCCAGCACCAGCACGGCCAGCACCAGCCACCGCAGCCAGTGCCGGTGCCGTGGGCGGAAGGAACGGTGTGCTCCGGGCCGGTATCGCATGGTCTGCGCCTCCTTTTTTGCATTTGCCCATCCTATGCAGGGCCGCAGACGATTGTGCAGGCGGGGCCGCTGTGGTAAGATAAAGGGAGAACCATTCATCCAAAGGAGTTTTTATGCTGACGATCACCTTACTGGGCACGGCGGCCACCATGCCGCTGCCGGACCGTGCCCTCAGTGCGGCCTTTGCGGCCTGCGGCGGCCACGGCCTGCTGTTCGACTGCGGCGAGGGCACTCAGGCGGCGGCCCGCCGTGCCGGGGTCAACCTGATGCGTGCGGACGCCGTCTGTCTGACCCATTATCACGGCGACCACATCTTCGGCCTGCCGGGTCTGCTGCAGACGCTGGGGGCCCAGGGCCGCACCCGGCCGCTGCTGCTGGTGGGGCCGAAAGGGCTTGCCGGCATCTGGAGCGCCGTGCGTGCCCTCACCGGGCCGCTGCCCTATGCCGTGCGCCTGCAGGAAGCAGACGGGCCGCTGGCACTGGATGCGCTGTCGGAGGGCTGGCCGGCGGGTGCTGTGCTGCGTCCCTTTGCCACCCGGCACCGGGTGCCCAGCGTGGGTTATCGGTTGGAGCTGCCCCGGGCAGGCCGATTCGACCCGGCCCGGGCCCGGGCGCTGGGGGTGCCGGTGCAGCAATGGAAACTTTTGCAGCAGGGGCAGAGCGTTCTCGTGAAAGGCCGTACCGTGGCCCCGGCGGAGGTGCTGGGCGCGCCGCGCCGGGGGCTGAGCATGGTATTCTCCGGCGACACGGCCCCCTGCGCCGCGCTGGAGCAGGCCGCACAGGGCACTGACCTGCTGATTTGCGACGCCACCTATGCGCTGCCGGAGCAGGAAGCCCAGGCAGCTCAGTGGGGGCACAGCACCTTTGGGCAGAGCGCCGCGTTGGCAGCCCGCGCCGGGGCGCATCGCCTCTGGCTGACCCACTATTCCCCCATGATCACCGACCCGGAAGCAGATCTGCCCCAGGCGCAGAGCATCTTCCCGGCGGCAGTGTGCGGCGCAGACGGGATGCAGATCACCCTGCAGTACGAGGAGGCGTGACCCATGCAAAACATCCGATTGGACGCCGGTGCGGCGGCTCTGCTGGCCCGGCTGCACGGGGCCGGATATGCGGCCTACGCGGTGGGCGGCTGCGTGCGGGACAGTCTGCTGGGGCGCACCCCGCAGGACTGGGACCTTTGCACCAGCGCCCGGCCGGAGCAGGTGCTGGCATTGTTCGGGGAGGGGCAGTGCATCCCCACCGGGCTGCAGCACGGCACCGTGACCATCAAATACGGCGGCCAGCTGTACGAGACCACTACCTTCCGCACCGAGGGGGCCTATACCGACGGCCGCCACCCGGACGAGGTACACTTTGTGCCGGATGTGCGGCAGGACCTGGCCCGGCGGGACTTTACCATCAATGCCATGGCCTACAACGATGCCGAGGGGCTCATCGACCCCTTTGGAGGGCAGCAGGACCTGCAGCAGGGCATCCTGCGGGCCGTGGGCGACCCCGCCACCCGCTTTGAAGAGGATGCCCTGCGCATCCTGCGGCTGTACCGGTTCGCGGCGCGGTTCGGCTTTGCCATCGACCCGCCCACCGGGCAGGCGGCCCGGGCACTGTGTGCCCATCTGGACTGCGTGTCGGTGGAGCGGATCGAAGAAGAGCTGTCTAAATTGCTGGCAGCACCCGCCCCGGCGGCATATCTTGATGAAAAAATACTAAAAGTTATTATTCCGGAGCTTTCCGCCCCGGCATTGCAGGCCGCAAAGCCGGTGGTGGATGCCTGCCCGGCGGGCACGGAGGATCTGCCCGTGCGGTGGGCCGCATTGCTGATGAGCCTTGGCGAGGACGGCACCCGCAAGGCCCTGAAACGCCTGCGCTGCTCCAACACCTGCATCGAGCAGACGGCGGTGCTGGTGAGAGAGGTCCATCCGGGAGCTTTCTCTTCGGACACGAATCGGGGCATTCCATCCCCCGCCCTACTGCCTGCGGCAGCAGGGTCCCACCCTCCGGACGGTCCTCAGGGAAACTCCCGGACGGGCCTCGGACAAGCTCCCGCTGTCCCCGATACGGTCATCCGCATCCGGAAACTGCTGGGCCGGTACGACCTGCACACCGTGCAGCGGCTGGCGGCGCTGGGCGCTGCCATGGAGCCGGAACGGGCGGCTGATTTTGCTGCGCAGGCAGAATTGGCCGCACAGCTGGACGCCGACGGCGTGTGCTGCCGGGTCAGCCAGCTGGCCGTGAACGGCCGCGACCTGATGGCGGCGGGCATCCCGGCAGGGCCCGGCCTGCGCAGGACGCTGGAAGCCCTGCTGGACGCCGTTGTCCGGGGGCAGCTGCTCAACGAGCGGCAGTGCCTGCTGGACGCCGCAGGGCAAATTTCTGCGTCTTGACAACTGGTTTTTGCCGCGTTACTATTATACTACTATTTTAGTGTGTTGAACACGCCAAAGGAGAAGCTATGACCACACAGAACTCTGCGCCCCGGCCCCCGCGCGCCCTCATTGCCATGAGCGGCGGCGTGGACAGCTCGGTGGCTGCCTGGCTGATGCAGCGGGACGGGTACGACTGCACCGGCATCACCATGCGCCTGACCCACAACGAGATGCTGGGACAGTCCGGTTTCCACACCTGCTGCTCGGAAAAGGACATCGAGGACGCCGCCGAGGTGGCCTTTGCCCTGGATATCCCTTACGAGGTGCTGGACTTCACCGCCGACTTCCGGGAACAGATCATCGAGAAGTTCGTCCGGGTGTATGAGGCCGGCGGCACCCCAAACCCCTGCATTGATTGTAATAAATACATGAAGTTCAACCATCTGTTGAACTGGGCGCAGGCCCACGGCATGGAATATGTGGTCACCGGCCACTATGCCCGGGTGGAACAGGACCCGGACACCGGCCGCTGGCTGCTCAAAAAGGGGCTGGATGAGGGCAAGGATCAGAGCTATGTGCTGTACAACCTCACCCAGCAGCAATTGGCTCATGTGCGCCTGCCGCTGGGGGCCCTGCACAAGACCGAGGTACGTGCCATCGCCGAGCAGCATCATTTCATCAATGCCCGCAAACACGACAGCCAGGACATCTGCTTTGTGCCCGACGGCGACTATGCCCGCTTTATGGAGGGCTTTACCGGCAAGCGCTACCCCGCCGGTGATTTTCTGGACGAGAGCGGCAAGGTGGTGGGCACCCACAACGGTGCGGTGCGTTACACGCTGGGCCAGCGCAAGGGCCTTGGGCTGGCACTGGGGGCCCCGGTGTACGTCTGCGGCAAGGACATGCAGGCCAACACGGTCACCGTCGGCCCGGAGAGTGCTTTGTTCGACCGCATCGTCTATGCGGAGGATGTGAACTGGATCGCCATCCCGGAGCTGACCGGACCGCTGCGGGTCACGGCCCGCACCCGCTACCACCAGACCGAGCAGGCCGCCACTGTCTACCCGGCGGAAAACGGCTTCCGGCTGGAGTTCGACCAGCCCCAGCGCGCCCCCACGCCCGGCCAGTCGGTGGTGCTGTATCAGGGGGATGTGGTGCTGGGCGGCGGCATCATTACGAGAGTGGAAAAGTAACAAGGAGACAAAACGCAATGCAAGATCAGTATTCCCGCACCCGGCTGCTGCTGGGCGCAGAGGCAATGGAAAAGCTGCACAATTCCCGCGTGGCCGTGTTCGGCATCGGCGGTGTGGGCGGCTACACGGTGGAGGCACTGGCCCGCAGCGGTGTGGGCGCACTGGACCTCATCGACGATGATAAGGTCTGCCTGACCAACCTCAACCGCCAGATCATTGCCACCCGCAAGACCGTGGGCAAATTCAAGGTGGATGTGGCCGAGGAGCGCGTCCACGACATTGACCCGGACATCAAGGTCACGACCTACAAGACCTTCTTCGGCCCGGAGACCCAGGACAGCTTCGACTTCTCCCAGTTCGACTATGTGGTGGACGCCATCGACACCGTCACCGGCAAGCTGGCTCTGGTGATGAAGTGCAAGGAAGCCGGGGTGCCCATCATCTGCTCCATGGGCGCCGGCAACAAGATGGACCCCACCCGCTTTGAGGTGACCGACATCTACAAGACCTCGGTCTGCCCGCTGGCCAAGGTGATGCGCACCGAGTGCCGCAAGCGCAAGATCAAGCACCTGAAGGTGGTGTACTCCCGGGAGCCTGCCATGACGCCCCTGACCGAGGACATGGCACCGGAAGCACCCTGCCCGGCAGATGCCCAGCGTCCGGGGGCTCCCCGTCGGTCAACGCCGGGCTCCAATGCCTTTGTGCCCTCGGTGGCAGGGCTGATCATTGCCGGGGAGGTCATCAAGGACCTGGTGGGCTTTGTGCCCCTGAAGGGTTGATCTCCGTTTCCAAAACGTAAAATGTGCAAGAAAAAATCCCGTCTGAACTGCTTCAGACGGGATTTTTGTGGCGCTTGTCAAGGGGCGGCACAAACCGCACCCGCAGCAAAAAGCCCCGCCGACAGAGGGAAAGGTGTCAACGGGGCTTGTGGGAATGTCGTTATTCAGGAACGGTCAGAAAGCGGCTCAGTCGTCGGCGCTCTCATCCAGGTTGCCCAGCTTCTTGGCCTGCTCCACCACGGCGGGCACCAGCATTTCGGGCAGGATCTCGTAGCGGGCAAACTCGGTGGTGAACCAGCCGCGGCCCTGGGTGGTCTGCCGGATGAAGGTGGTAAAGTTTGCAAGCTCAGCCAGCGGCACTTCGGCGATGATGGTCTGCAGGCCGTCCTCGTCGGGCTCCATGCCCAGCACGCGGCCGCGGCGCTTGGTCACATCGCCCATGATGTCACCGGTGTTGTCGTTGGGCACATGGGCCTTCAGGGTGTGGATGGGCTCCAGAATGACCGGCCCGGCCTCCGGCATGGCGGCCTTGTAGGCCAGCTTGGCGGCCATGATAAAGGCCATCTCGGAGCTGTCCACGGGGTGGTAGCTGCCGTCCAGCAGGGTGGCCTTCAGGCCCACCACGGGATAACCGGCCAGTACGCCCTTTTCGGCGGCCAGGCGCACGCCCTTTTCCACGGCGGGGAAGAAGTTCTTGGGCACGCTGCCGCCGAACACCTTTTCCTCAAACACCACCTGCTCGCTGTCGCAGGGCTCAAAGTTGATGATGACGTCACCGAACTGGCCGTGGCCGCCGGTCTGCTTCTTGTGGCGGCCCTGTTTCTGGCAGGCCTTGCGGATGGATTCACGATAGGCGATGCGGGGAGCTTCCAGGCCGATCTCCACGCCGAACTTGTTCTTCAGCTTGGCCTTGACCACGTCCAGATGCTGCTCGCCCAGGCCGCCGATCACCTGCTGATGGGTCTCGGCGTTGTTCTGGTAGCTCAGGGTGGGGTCCTCTTCCATCAGGCGGGCCAGCGCGCTGCTGATCTTGCCCTCATCGCCCTTCTTGGCCACGGTGACGGCCATGAACAGGCTGGGCTGCGGGAACACGGGGGCGGGCAGCTTCACCACGCGGGAAGCGTCGCACAGGGTGTCGCCGGTCCTGGCGGTCACCAGCTTGGCCACTGCACCGATGTCACCGGCACCGATGCCGTCGGCGTCCACCTGCTTTTTGCCGATGACGGTGAGGGGCTTGCCGATCTTTTCCGGCTCGCCGGTGCGGGCGTTGACCAGCGGCTCACCGGCGGTCACCTTGCCGCTGACCACACGCAGGTAGCTCAGTTTGCCCACGAACGGGTCGGCCACGGTCTTGAACACATAGGCGGCGGTGGGCTCTGCCTCGGTGCAGTGGAGCTCCACAGGCTCGCCGTTGGCATCCTCGGCCAGGGTAGCACCGTCGTGCTCCGGGCTGGGCAGCAGCTTGTGCATGTTGAACAGCAGCATATCCAGTGCCTGCTGGTTCACGGCGCTGCCGCAGAACACGGGGGTGATCAGGCCGTCCTTGACGCCCTTGCGCATGCCTTCCACGATCTCCTCGGTGGTGAAGGGCTCGCCGCCGAAGAACTTTTCCATCAGCTCGTCGTCGGTCTCGGCAATGGCCTCGCTCATGGCCTCGATCAGGCCCTGGAAGCGGTGGCCGATGTCGGGCAGGTCCACCTGGATCTGCTTGCCGCTCTCGTACTTGAAGGCTTTCTGGCTGAACAGGTTGATGTACACGGGGGTGCCGTCGTCCAGCTTGGCGGGCACCACGCAGGGGCAGACGGTGGAGCCGAACTTGATCTTCATGTCCTCCAGGATCTTGAAGTAGTTGGCGTTCTCCAGGTCGCACTTGGAAACAAAGACCATGGTGGCCTTATTGTTCTTGCGGGCCAGCTGGAAGGCTTTTTCGGCACCCACGGTGACGCCGCTGCGGCCGGACACCACCACCAGCACGCTCTCGGCGGCGCGGATGCCCTCGTATTCACCGGCCTCGAAGTCGAACAGGCCCGGGGCGTCGATCAGGTTGTACTTGATGCCCTCGTACTCCACCGGCACCACGGATGCCGACAGGCTGGCCTTGCGCTTTGCTTCCTCGGGGTCAAAGTCCGAAATCGTGGTGCCGTCCTCGACCCGGCCCATACGCTCGGCAGCGCCCGAAAAATAGACCAGCGCCTCGGTGAGCGTGGTCTTGCCGCTGCCGGCATGACCGGCAATCAGGATATTGCGGATGTTGTTGCTTGCGTATTTCATATCGGTTTTTCCCTCATTTCCGCCGCACGGAGCATTCTCTCCGCTTTTGTGGCATATTTTACAAAGATAATACCACACTCCAAACGATTTTTAAATATTCCGTTTGAAATTTCGGGCGAATCCGCCGCCAAACTTCACGGCCTTGTTTTGTGCAAGTTGACATTGAGGGTCTGCTTTTCTTGTAAACGCTGCAGCGATACGCTATAATAAGCGGGAAAGAATATTATTCAGAACAAGAAGGAGCGCTATCGTATGAAACGCAGCGATTACATCAACTGGGACGAATATTTCATGGGCATTGCCCTGCTCACGGCCATGCGCTCCAAGGACCCCAACAGTCAGGTGGGTGCGTGCATCGTCAGCCCGGAAAACAAGATCCTCTCCCTGGGCTACAACGGGATGCCCATGGGCTGCAGCGACGACGAGATGCCCTGGGAGCGGGAGGGTGAACCCCTGCACACCAAGTATATGTACGTCTGCCACGCGGAGCTCAACGCCATCCTCAACAGCGCCCACAACAACCTCAAGGGCGCGCGGGTGTATGTGACCCTCTTCCCCTGCAACGAGTGCACCAAGGCCATCATCCAGTCCGGCATTGCCGAGGTGGTGTATTACGGCGACAAGTACCACGACAGCGATTCCAGCATCGCGGCACGGTTCATGTTCCAGAAGGCGGGCGTGAAGCTGACCCCCTACACCCCCAGCGGCCGCAAAGCCGAGCTGGAACTGTAACGCCCTTTCCCTCTTGACCTTGCCGGGGCAGCGTACTATAATAGGATCATAGTTCGCATAAATATTCATAAATATTTGCATAGAGAGGGAAATATACAATGAGCCTGAAAAATCGCAGCTTCCTGAAACTATTGGACTATACCCCCGCCGAGATCGAACAGCTGCTCGACCTGGCCGCAGATCTCAAGGCCAAAAAGAAGGCCGGCATCGCCCACGACCAGCTCCACGGCAAGAACATTGCCCTGATCTTTGAAAAGACCTCCACCCGCACCCGCTGCAGCTTTGAAGTGGCCGCCCACGACCTGGGCATGCAGGTGACTTATCTGGACCCGTCGGGCAGCCAGATCGGCAAAAAGGAGTCCATCGCCGACACCGCCCGGGTGCTGGGCCGGATGTTCGATGGCATCGAGTACCGCGGCTACGGCCAGAGCATCGTGGAAGATCTGGCCCACTACGCCGGTGTGCCGGTGTGGAACGGCCTGACCAACGAGTTCCACCCCACCCAGATCCTCGCCGACTTCCTCACCATCCGGGAGCACTTCGGCCACCTCAAGGGCATCAACTTCGTTTACTTCGGCGACGCCCGCTACAACATGGGCAACAGCCTGATGGTGGGCTGCGCCAAGATGGGCCTGCACTTCACCGCCTGCGCACCCAAGAAGTACCAGCCGGACCCGGAGCTGGTGGCCGAGTGTGAGAAGATCGCTGCCGAGACCGGTGCCACCATCTCCTTTGAGGAGGACCCCGCCAAGGCCGCCAAGGGGGCCGACGTGCTGTACACCGACGTATGGGTGTCCATGGGCGAGCCTGTGGAGGTGTGGGCCGAGCGCATCCACGACCTGGCACCGTACCAGATCAACCAGCAGCTGATGGACATTGCCGGCCCCCACGCCGTGTTCATGCACTGCCTGCCCGCCTACCACGACCACAAGACCACCGTGGGCAAGGAGATGGGCCAGCGCTTTGGCCGCGACGCCATGGAGGTGACCGACGAAGTGTTTGAAGGCCCCCAGAGCATCGTGTTCGACGAGGCCGAGAACCGCATGCACACCATCAAGGCCGTGATGGCCGCCACCCTGGGCTACGAGGGCTGATCCCTGAAAAACAGCAGCACCCGCATTGGGCCGGACCGGCCTGCTGCGGGTGTTTTTTTGCTCTTGCGCCGGGCGGCGCATCCGGTATAATAGAAGCAAAGACCTTCGAGGGGCTCTAAGGTTTGCCCCGGCGGAGGTGACTACAGGCCAAAGGAGCACGGTGCCATGCGTTATACCATCAGTGAAATGGCGGCGCTGCTGGGTGTTACCACCCACACGCTGCGCTACTACGAGAAAATGGGCCTTATCCAGCCCGAAGTGAACCGGGAGACCGGATACCGCTATTATACGGTCACCGACACCCGGCGGTTCAACCTGTGCCGGGAGCTGCGGGCGGCGGGCTTTACGCTGGAGGAATGCAAGGACTTTCTCGACGAGCCTTCCACCGCCGTGACGGATGCCATGCTCGACCGGCAGATCCGGCAGCTGGAGCGCCGGCAGGTGCTCAACCGGATGAGCATCCGCTTTTTGCAAAATACGCGGGAGTATTACCACACGCTGGAGCAGGACGCCGGGCGGGTGTGGGTGCAGAACTTCCCGGAAATGTGGCGGCTGGTGCTCTCGCAGGAGGAAGAAGCCCGCAATGACCCCGCCCTGCGGGCCGAAAAGGCCGAGTGGCTGGAGTGCATGCCGGCGGTGCGCTGGGTCAGCCGCTTGCCCAGCCGGGTGATGGAGCAGTTTCGGGTGGGGCGCAACGAGTACGATTACGGCCTGCTGGTGGAGGCCGATGCCGCCCGGCAGCTGGGCCTGCGCCGCACCGACCATGTAGAGCTGGTGTGCGGCGGCGACTACCTGACCACCGTGTGGAAAAAGGACTACCGGGGCTCCTTCGGGTGGGACTCGCTGGAAACGCTGCACGCCGAGATCCTGCGGCGAGGCTTCCGCGCGGTGGGCGACACCTTCAGCAGCATCCTGGCCAGCCGGGAGCAGCCAGACGGCAGCATCATCAACTACCACCTGACCCGGACGAAGATCTACACCTGAGCAGACTGTCCAAAATCTTGTGATTTTTTTGTCAGAATGACCGTTGACCTTCGCGTTGCTCGAAGCTCTATACTTTGACTGGAAATTGACAAAGCCCGTCTTTTTGTGCAGACGGGGTTTTGCCAACGGAAGAAAAAAGAGAAGAAAACCAGAAGGAGCGAAGAATTATGAGCAACAAGATCTCCCGCCGCAACTTCCTGCACACTGCAGGTCTGGGCACCCTGGGCGCTGCTGCTGCCGGTCTGCTGACCGCCTGCGGCGACAAGGCTGCTTCCGGTAGTGTGGCTTCCAGCGCCGCCGCCGGTACCTACACCGCCGGTACCTACAGCGCCACCGCCACCGGCATCAACACCACCACCCCGGTCACCGTGACCATGACCTTCAGCGCCGATGCCATCACCGACGTGCAGATCGACGTGGCAAACGAGACCAAGGGTTACGGTGCCGACATCGCCGACGAGATGGTGAAGAAGATCCTGGACGCACAGTCCAGCGAGGTGGACGGCCATTCCGGTGCCACCATCACCTCCGATGCCATCAAGAAGGCCGCCGAGAGCTGCATCAACCAGGCCAAGGGCGTGGCCGTGGCTCCCACCGAGGCCAGCAAGGCCGAGACCGTGGTGCCCGACGGCCTGACCACCGAGGAAGTGGAGTCCTCTGTGGTGGAGCTGGGCGACATCACCCCGGACGAGACCAAGGACTTTGACGTGGTCGTTGTGGGTGCCGGTGCAGCCGGTGTGCCCGCAGCAGGCTGGGCAGCTGAGCTGGGCGGCCATGTGGCCCTGCTGCAGAAGCAGAGCATCGTGGTGAGCCAGGGCAACTGCGGCTCCGCCATCATCAAGTCCAAGTCCACCGAGGCCGGCAAGAAGATGTGGGTGCACATGACCAACGGCCTGTGCGACTGGCGCGCCGACACCAGCCTGCTGAACGCCTACGTCGAGAACTCCGAAGAGGCCCTGATGTGGTACCTGAACCGCGCCGGCCTGACCGACCAGACCGAGTACGGCGACGGCAGCCTCGTGGACAGCAACAAGGATCCCTCCAGCCTGCTGCACAACGACGAGAAGGAGATCTTTGCCTACATGTGCACCAGCCAGGACCTGACCGGTGTGTGGAAGGACCGCATGGACACCTACGACTTCGGCGATGAGCACTGCTACTTCTTTGCTCCGTGGATCGGCCCCAAGCCCAAGAACGTGGGCGACGTGCTGGCCACCGTGCTGGAGAATGTGCAGGCCAAGAACTCCAATCTGGAGACCTTCTTCAACACCCCCGCCGTCAAGCTGGTGCACGCCGACGGCAAGGTGACCGGCGTCATCGCCAAGGATGAGAGCGGCAAGTACATCCAGTTCAACGCCTCCAAGGGCGTCATCCTGGCCACCGGCGACTACATGAACAACGAGGCCATGGTCAAGCGCTGGTGCCCGGACGTGGACGGCTACGACAAGAAGCAGTACCAGAAGACCGGCGACGGCCACATCATGGCCATCGACGCAGGCGCCAAGATGGAGAACCTGGGCCACACCAAGATGATGCACGACTTCGACTCCGGCCTGATGTACGAGGAGCCGTTCCTGTACGTCAACATGGAGGGCAAGCGCTTCTGCAACGAGGACACCGGCTTTGTCTACATGGGCAACATCACCAAGTATCTGCCCCGCTACAACGGTGCCAACGTGGATGCCAACCACCCGGACGGCTCTCTGGGCTGGTACTGCCAGGTCTACGACAGCGACTACATGAGCTACGCCAACAGCCCCGTGCCGGAGCAGGTGATGACCAAGTACATCCCCGGTGCCGTGGAGAACCCGCAGGGCGTGTTCACCAACCTGATCGACACCTATAAGGCCGACACCATCGAGGAGCTGGCCGCCCTGCTGGACGTGCCCGCCGATGAGCTGCAAAAGACCATCGACCGCTACAACGAGCTGTGCGATCAGGGTGCCGACGTGGACTTCGGCAAGAAGAGCGTCTACATGCACAAGATCGAGAAGGCTCCCTTCTGGGGCGTGCGCAAGCACATCCGCGTGTCCTCCATCGACAGCGGCGTGAACACCAACGCCAACGGCCAGGCTCTGGACGCTGACGGCAAGGTCATCGAGGGCCTGTACTGCGTGGGCAACGTGGGCGGCGTGTTCTACGGCGGCGCGGACTATCCGTTCCACCAGACCGGCCTGTCCCTGGGCCGCTGCTACACCTTCGGCATGCTGGCCGCAAAGCACGCCATGGGCAAGTAAGCCGCAGGAAATAACACCATAAAAGAAGAAGGCCGCCGGGCAGGAGAAGGTTTCCTGCCCGGCGGCTTTTTGCTGCCGGAAAAAAGTGAAAATAATGCCCGAAACTTGAGCGGGATTGTTGTGAATGTGACGATTTTGGTACGATTTTGGGACGCTTGGTTTACACCGCCCCGGAAAGCGTGGTATAGTTAGACGGATAAGCAGCAGTGGGTGCCGCTGTGGGAAAAGCGAGGAGAGCGTTACGATGAAAAAGCACATTCGAGCATTCGTCAGTCTGCTGTGCGCTGCGGCGCTGGCACTGGGCTGTGCATCCTGCGGCGGCGCAGCGCAGAGCACCGGAAAATCCGGCGGCACCGCCGGGGTGACCCATATCACCGTGTGGACCTATTACAATGGTGACCAGCTGGAAAGCTTCAACAAGCTGGTGGACCAGTTCAACGAGACCACCGGCCGCGAAAAGGGCATCCGGGTGGAAAGTGCCAGCCAGGGCAGCGTGAGCGACCTGGAGACCAACGTGATGGATGCGGCCCAGGGCAAGGTGGGTGCTGCGGCCATGCCCAACATCTTCTCGGCCTATGCTGACACCGCCTATGCGCTGGACCAGATGGGCATGCTGGTGGACCTGAGCCAGTACCTCACCGAGGACGAGCGCGCCCAGTATGTGCAGGGCTACCTGGACGAAGGCGACTTTGACGGCGACGGCAGCATGAAGATCTTCCCGGTGGCAAAATCCACCGAGCTGATGTTCCTGAACGAGACCGACTGGGAGAAGTTTGCCCAGGCCACCGGTGCCGCCTACGACGACCTTTCCACCGTGGAAGGGCTGGTGGCCACTGCCGGTGCCTATTATGACTGGACCGACGCCCAGACGCCGGAGCCGGACGACGGCAAGGCTCTGTTCGGCCGCGACGCCATGGCCAACTACATGCTGGTGGGGGCCCGGCAGCTGGGCGACACCCTGTTCGAGGTGCAGGACGGAAAGATGACCTTGAACTTTGACAAGGACGTAGCCCGCAAGCTGTGGGACAACTACTATGTGCCCTTCGTCAAGGGGTGGTTTGCCGCTATCGGCCGCTTCCGCAGCGATGATATCAAGGTGGGCAATGTGCTGGCCTATGTGGGTTCCAGCTCCAGCGCCACCTTCTTCCCCGCGCAGGTCATGGTGAACGACACCGAGAGCTACGACATCGACATGACGGTGCTGCCCAGCCCGAAGTTTGCGGGCGGCGAGGATGTGGCCGTGCAGCAGGGTGCCGGTATGGTGGTCACCGCCGGTACGGAGGAAGAGATCAATGCCTCGGTGGAGTTCCTCAAGTGGTTCACCCAGCCGGAACACAACATCTCCTTCTCGGTGGACTCCGGCTACCTGCCGGTGACCACGGCTGCCAACGACATGGAGGCCATCAAGACCAGCGGCCTGGAACTGAGCCCGAAGATGGAGCGCATCCTCTCGAATGCAGTCCAGAGCGTAAAGAACAACACCCTTTATACGCCAAGTGCCTTTGTGGGCGGCAGCAAGGCCCGCAAGGTGCTGGAATACAGTCTGAGCGATCTTGCCTCTGCCGACCGTGCAACGGTGCAGGAGCGGGTGGCCGCAGGCCAGCCCGCCGCCGACGCGGAAGCGGAGTTCCTCACCGACGAATACTTTGATGCCTGGTATGGGGGCATCTGCACTGCACTGGAGGAGTACGCCGGCTGAGCGTAACGACCGGAAACCGACGGGAAAGGGGAGAAGTGCCATGAAGCCTGCCGAAAAGTACCGTGCGTGGAAAGCGCACCGGCCCGAGAAGCCGATCTTCCGCACCATCCTCTTTTCCATGATGGCGGTGCTGCTGGCGGAGGTGATCCTGCTGTCGACCGGCATCGGCCTGACCAATGTGTCCGGGCGGCTGAACCAGAACGCCAAGCAGATCGTGAACATGCAGGTGCGCAACCGTGCCAGCTATCTGCAGGATATGCTGATCAAGGCACAGGAGCTCACCGACATTTCCACCACCATCAACAACCTGACCCAGCAGATGCTGCAGGACGGCACCATTTCGCTGGACACGATGGACCAGAGCAGCGAGGCCGCTGACCCCCTGATGGAGGCCGCCGCGCCCTATCTGGTGAGTGCACTGCGCGCCCGCCCCGTGACCGGCATCTTTCTTGTGATCAACACCCACGACCTTGCGGAAAAGAAAGTGGGCAGCCCCATGCCCAGCGTGTACCTGCGGGACCTGGACCCGGACGCCCGCCCCTCGGAGCGCAAAGCCGACCTGATGATCGAGCGTTCCAGTGCGGCAGTGGTCAAGAAGCTGGGCATCACCACCGACAAAAGCTGGAGCACTGCACTGAGCTACCGCGGCCTGACCAGCGGCGGCTTTGCGTGCACCGTGTTCCAGACCGCCTGGGAGGATGACGAAAAGCTGGACGCCGCCGACTACGGCCGCTGGCTCACCCAGACCTACAAGCTCACCGGTGACGAGCGCACGGCCATTGCCTACTCCCAGCCCCTCATCCTGCCGGACGGCACCGTGTACGGCGTCATCGGTGTGGAGATCCTGACCAGCTATCTGGAAACCAAGATGCCGTATCAGGAGCTGCAGGACGGCGGGCAGGGTACCTATCTGCTGGTGTCCACAACGTCGGGCCTGTCGGACCCGGAACTGTTCCTGACGCTGATGGCGGGCGACGGACTGGATGCCAACGTCATCGACGCGGGCGTGGAAAAGATCACCTGCCGGCAGACGGACGGCGAACGCTGGCTGACGCTGAACAACGAGACTGGCTATGCGGCGGTCCAGAACCTGGACCTGTACAGCCGCAACGCGCCCTTCTCCAACGAAAAGTGGCTGCTGGTGGGCACGGTGCGCAGCAGCATCCTGTTCCGCTTTGCCCGCACCGTGCAGCAGGTCATCACCTCTGCGGTGCTCCTCACCCTGCTGCTGGGGGCTGTGAGCAGCCTGCTGGTGTCCCGCGGTCTGGCCCGCCCCGCCGAGCAGCTCTACTGCGAGGTGCTGGCAGCCAACGGCAAACAGACCTTCCCCAAGTTTTCGCACACCGGCATCCGGGAGCTGGACCGCTTTGCGGAGGCCATCACCCAGCTGAACAGCAGCCTTGTGACCAACTCCACCAAGTTTTTGCGCATCATGGACATGGCCAGTGTGGAGCTGGGCGGCTACGAGCTGCGGTATGACACCGGCAGTGTGTATGTGACCAAAAACTTCTTTGCCCTGCTGGGTGCCCCGGAGGTGGACGGCAGCAGCCTGACCGTGCGCACCTTTGGAGAACTGCTGGAGCACATCCAGCTGGTCCGCCCCTGCACCGTCAACGCGGAGGGGGACAAGGTGCTGACCGTGGTGCAGGGCGGCCGCACCCGCTATATCATGCTGCGGGTCACCACCGAGGACCGGGTGCAGGTGGGTCTGGCCGAGGATGTGACTGCCGCTACCCAGGAGCGCCTGCGCATCGAGCGGGAGCGCGACTACGACGTCCTCACCGGCTTGTACAACCGGCAGGCATTCCACCGCGTGAGTCATGAACTGTTCCAGAATCCGGAGCGGCTGGGCGTGGCAGCCTTGCTGATGATGGACCTGGATGACCTCAAGCACATCAACGACACCTACGGCCACGACTGGGGCGACCACTACATCCGGAACACCGGCCGCTGCATTGCAGAGCACAGCCCGCCGGGCACCGTGTGCGCCCGCCTGTCCGGCGACGAGTTCCTGCTGCTGTTCTACGGTTATCCCGGCCGGGAGCAGCTGCGCGAAAAGCTGGAAGCACTGACCCGCGCCATGCAGCAGGCCGTGGTGGTACTGCCCAGCGGCAGCGACCTGCACATCAGTATTTCCGGCGGCGTGGCCTGGTACCCGGAGGATGGCCGGGACATCGAGACCCTGAAAAAATATGCAGACTTTGCCATGTATCAGGTCAAGCACTCCACCAAGGGGCAGATGAAGGACTTTGACATCGGTGTGTACAATCAGGAGGCCTACATCGCCCGCACCCGGCGGGAGTTCCACCAGCTCATCAGCGAAGAGCGGGTGTACTACTACTTCCAGCCCATCTTCTCGGCACAGACCGGCAGGGTGCACGCCTACGAAGCACTGATGCGGTCGGACCTGCCCACCCTGCGTTCTCCGGCCACCATCATGAAGCTGGCCCGGGAGCAGGGCGCGCTGTATGAGATCGAGCGGCTGACCTTCCGCAAGGCACTGGAAGAATTTGACAACCTGCGCAGCAAAAATCTCGTGGATCGGCAGGCCCTGATCTTCATCAACTCCATTGCCAGCGTCAGCCTGCGCCGGGAGGACAGCGAGTATATGGACCAGCGCTGGCACGAGCTGCGCCGCCAGATGGTCATTGAGATCACCGAGGAAGAGGAGATGAACCGGGAGGCAATGGAGAGCAAGCGCCATGCACCGGGTTTTTCCGGCATGTTCGCACTGGACGATTACGGCAGCGGATACTCCAACGAGGGCAGCCTGCTGGAGTTGGCGCCCCGGTTCATCAAGGTGGATATCAGCATCATCCGCGGCATTGATTCGGATCCTGACAAGCAGCAGATCCTGCGCAACGTGGTGCGCTACGCCCAGCCGCGCAGCATGCAGATCATTGCCGAGGGTGTGGAAACGGCCGCCGAGATGCGCACCGTCATCGACCTGGGGGCCGACCTGCTGCAGGGCTACTTCCTGGCGCGGCCGGCCGCTGTGCCCGACCCCATTGCCCCGGAGGCAGCGGAGATCATCCGAGCTATCTAGGACAGCAGCCGCCGGAAGCGCTTCTGAACCGCCCAAAAGAGCAGGAAATTCCATATAGAACTGGAATATCCTGCTCTTTTTATACGGTGAGGAACGCAATTTGGCACCCGGCCAATTTGCCTCTGGTGTTTGGCCGTACGCTGCGGTATACTGGGGTGGAACGAAAAACGGCACGGGAGGTGCTTTGAAAAAATGGTACAGGTGGATCTGATCACCGGGTTTCTGGGGGCCGGCAAAACGACCTTTCTGCGCCGGTACGTCCGGTATCTGGTGGAGCAGGGGCACAACGTCTGCATTCTGGAAAACGACTTCGGCGCGGTGAACGTGGATGCCATGTTGGTGCAGGACCTGCTGGGCGACCGGTGCGATCTGGAGACCATCAGCGGCGGGTGTGACTGCGACACCCACCAGCGGCGCATGCGCACCAAGCTCATCGCCATGGCCATGCGCGGCTTTGACCGGGTGGTGGTGGAACCCAGCGGCATTTTTGATGTGGACGAATTCTTTGACGTGCTGCGGGACGACCCGCTGGACCGCTGGTACCGCATCGGCAATGTGATCGCCATTGTGGACGCCATGCTGCCGGAAGCATTGTCGCCGCAGGCGGAATATCTGCTGGCCTCCGAGACGGCCAATGCAGGCCGGGTGCTGCTGAGCCGTGCGCCGCAGGCCGGGCCGGAACAGTGCCGGGCAGCCATTGCCCACCTAGACCGTGCGCTGGAAGCCTGCAAGTGCTCCCGCCGCTTTGCCCCGGACGAGATCCTCACCAGGGACTGGGCCGCCCTCACCGACGCCGACCTTGCACAGATCGCCGCCTGCGGCATGCGGCAGGCCAGCTGCGAAAAGCTGCACTTTGATGAGCACAAGGCCTTCGGCTCCCTGTGCTTTCTGGAACAGCACCTCACGGTGGAGCAGCTGCAGCAGGCAGCTGCCCGGCTGTTCGGGGACCCGGCCTGCGGGCAGGTGCTGCGGGTCAAGGGGTTTGCCCCTACCCGGGACGGCTGGCTGGAGCTGAACGCCACCGCCGCCGGGCAGACACTGGCTCCCATCCCGCAGGGGCAGGATGTGCTCATCGTCATCGGCGAGGGGCTGGACAGGGCAAGGATCGAAACGCAGCTTCACCGCTGAGCTTTCAACGAACGTTGTAAAACTGGTGCAAAAAAAGGAGAACAGAATCATGAAAAAGAACCCGCAGAGGCCCTCGGCGCGGCGCATCCTCGGCATGGTGGTCGGTATTGTGATCATCGGGCTGGGCATTGCACTGTTCAAGCAGTCTCACCTTGGCAACGACTCCATCAGCGCACTGAATATGCGTCTGGCCGAGATGCTGGGCATCTCGCTGGGCGTGCAGAACCTGTGCACGAACATCCTGTTCTTTGCACTGCAGTTCTGGTTCGGGCGCAAGTACATCGGCCTTGGCACCTTTGTCAACGGCATCGGCGTCGGGTTCATTGTCACGGCCTTCTACGACCCCATTGCGGCCCACTTTGGCCCGGCCGAGGCGCTGGGCCTGCCGGTGCAGCTGCTGTGGGTGGCGCTGGCGGTGCCGGTCACGGCGCTGGGGGCTTCGCTGTACCAGACGGCAGATCTGGGCATCGCCCCGTACGATTACCTCTCGCTGGGCCTGCGGGACTACACCCCGGTGCCGTACTTCGGCTGCCGCGTGTTCACCGATGCGCTGTGTGCGCTGCTGTGCTGGCTGCTGGGCGGCCTTGTGGGCATCGGTACGCTGATCTGTGCCTTCTGCCTGGGACCCTTCATCCAGTTCTTCAACGGGCTGGTGTCGGAGCGGGTGCTGCGCTACAAGCCGGGCGGCCAGTAAGATCGGGAAATCAAAAAGGCGTGCACCTCCTTTGCGGAAGTGCACGCCTTTTGCTGTGCAGAAATCAGAACTTGAACAGCGGGGTGCCGGCCAGGATGTCGCCCTCTGCCAGCATCTTCAGCTCGCCCAGATCGTCGCCGTTGGTCACGATGATGGCGGTAGCGGTGGGATGGCCTGCGGCGCGGATGGCGTCCAGATCCACCTTCAGCAGCGGGGTGCCGGCCTTGACCTTGTCACCCTCCTTGACCAGAGCCTTGAAGCCCTTGCCGTTCATCTCCACGGTGTCCATGCCGACGTGCACCAGGATCTCGATGCCGTCTTCGCTGGTCAGACCGACAGCGTGCAGGGTGGAAGCCACCTGGTTCACAGTGCCGTCAAAGGGGGCATACACGGTCTTGCCGGTGGGCTCGATGCCGCAGCCGGGGCCCAGGATGCCCTGTGCGAACGTCTCGTCGGGGATGTCGGCCTGTGCCAGGACCTTGCCGCGGATGGGAGCCAGAACGGTCTTGCTCTGGCCAAAGAACTTGGCGGTTTCTTCTTCTTCGGCCTTGTTGCCGAACAGCTTGTCAAAAAAGCCCATGATAATAATCCTTCCTTCTGATCATATTCAGGGGTGCGGCCGCCGCGCGGGCCTGCTGCGCCCAAACCCATATGGTATATTCAAAAGATACCATACTGCGCCCCAAAATGCAACTGCAATCCTGCACAAACTCCGGCGGGGTTTGCTGTTACATCAGCGCAATCAGCTGCTCGATCTCTTCCATGCGGGTGGCCCAGCTGGTGGCGATGCGCACCACGGTGTGGGTATCGTCGAACTTCTCCCAGAAGCCGAACTTCGCCCGGCCTTCCAGTGCGGCCAGCTGGGCGTTATCCAGAATCACGAACACCTGATTGGTAGGCGAATCCATAAAAAAGCGATAGCCCTTGGCGGCCAGACCCTTCTTGAGGGCGTTGGCGGTGTCGATGGCGTTTTTGCTGATCTTCGTGTACAGATCATCGGTGAACAGCACATCGAACTGGATGCCCAGCAGACGGCCCTTGGCCAGCAGGGCACCCTGCTGCTTGACCATGGTCATGAAGTGGGCCGGGGCACCGTGGGGGAACACCACGGCCTCGCCGCACAGGGCACCCACCTTGGTGCCGCCGATGTAGAACACATCGGTGAGCCGGGCGATGTCGGCCAGGGTCACGTCGGTGCCCTCGGCCATCAGGCCGTAGCCCAGCCGGGCACCGTCCAGAAACAGCGGCATCCGGTATTCCTGACAGACGGTGTGCAGATCTTCCAGCTCCTGTTTTGTGTACAGGGTGCCGTACTCGGAGGGGTGGGAGATGTACACCATGCCGGGGAACGCCATGTGGTCGTGGTTGGCGTCGGCATAGAAGGTGGCGCACCAGTCCCGTACATCGGCGGCAGACACCTTGCCCTCGTGGGCCGGCAGGCTGATCACCTTGTGGCCGGTGTACTCGATGGCACCGGCTTCGTGGGCGGCCACATGGCCGGTGGCCGCGGCCAGCACGCCCTGCCAGCGCTGCAGCATGGAGGCAATGACGATGGCGTTGGTCTGGGTGCCGCCGGAGATGAAGGTCACGTCGGCGTCCGGGCAGGCGCAGGCGGCGCGGATCTTCTCCCGTGCGCTGGCGCAGTAGGGGTCGGTACCGTAGCCGGACACCTTTTCAAAGTTGGTCTCGGTCAGCTTCTGCAGGATGGCGGGATGGGCACCCTCGCAGTAGTCATTTTCAAAGTACAGCATAAAAACGCTCCTATAGTTCAGATGCATCCATTGTAACCCCCGGCCGCAGGCTTGTCAAATAGGAAAAAGCCCAGAGGGCGGACAGCCAAAATGCTGTCGGAATTGCGCCCCGAAGTAGTTGCTGCTGCCAAGGCCTCCTTCCGGGCGGTATGGGATGCTGGTTCCGGTATAGCCCGGAACCGGCACACCGTCAATGTGGCAGCGTTTTTGCTGATTCTTTAGCAGGGGTGTGGTATAATCTTATATTAGGACAGAATAAAATCAGGAGGGGTGAACCGTTTATGAAAAAAAGTACCTGGTACCGCGACCTTCTGGTCATGCTTGCCGCACTGTGCGTCGCCGGGGTGGCGGTGGTATGGGTGCAGCGCATCACCGGCCGCATCGACGGCGTGGCCATGCTGATCTTCATGCTGGCTGTGTTTGTCACCTCCATGTACACCGACGGTTATCTCTGGGGCGTGCTGGCCTCGCTGGCAAGTGTGCTGGCGGTCAATTTTGCCTTTTTCACCCCCTATTTTGCCTTCAATTTTACCCTGCCGGAAAATCTGTTCTCCGGCCTTGTGATGCTGGCCGTATCCATCATGACCAGTACCCTGACCACCCGGGTCAAAAAACAGGAGCAGCTGCGCATGGAGACCGAGCGGGAAAAAATGCGCGCCAACCTTCTGCGGGCGGTCTCCCACGACCTGCGCACGCCCCTCACCTCCATTTACGGGGCCTGCTCCACCGTGACGGAAAACTACGATTCGCTGGGCAAGGAACAGGCCCTCAAGCTGCTGCGGGAGGCCTGCGAGGATGCCCAGTGGCTCAACCGTATGGTGGAGAATTTGCTTTCCGTGACCCGCTTCGACGGGGAACAGGTGGCGGTCAAAAAGACCCCCACCGTGCTGGAAGAGCTGCTGGACGCGGTGCTGGTCAAATTCAAAAAGCGCTGCCCGGACGTTCCGGTGCAACTGGAGCTGCCGGAGGACTTTGTTATGATCCCCATGGACTCCATGCTGATCCAGCAGGTGCTGATGAACCTGTTGGAGAACGCGGTGCTCCACGCCGAGGGCATGACCACCCTGACGCTGCGGGTGTTCACGCTGGGCAGCCGGGCTGTGTTTGAGGTGAAGGACGACGGCTGCGGCATCCCGAAAGAGCGTCTGCGCACCCTGTTCTCCGGCACCGGCGGCCCGGACCCCAACGCCCCGGCCGACAGCGGCAAGCACGGCATGGGCATCGGCCTGTCGGTGTGCGCGGCCATCATCAAGGCCCACGGCGGCGAGATCGACGCAGAGAGCCGCCCCGGCGAGGGCACGACCATCCGTTTCTGGCTGGAGACGGAGAAAATCGAACTGGAGGACGCAGAGGATGAGCAATAATAAATATAAGGTGCTGATCGTGGAGGACGAGGCGAACATCTGCAGCTTCATTGAAACGCTGCTGACCACGAACGACTATCAGGCGCTGGTGGCGCACACCTGCACCATGGGTCTGACCCTGTTCGCCTCCCACAACCCGGATCTGGTGATCCTGGACCTGGGCCTGCCGGACCGGGACGGGCTGGAGCTGATCCGTACCGTGCGGCAGAAGTACATGACCCCCATCATCGTGTTGTCGGCCCGTACCGACGAGATGGATAAGATCGAAGCGCTGGATCTGGGTGCCAACGATTACATCACCAAGCCCTTCGGCACCGGGGAACTGCTGGCCCGGGTGCGGGTGGCCCTGCGCCTGAACCGCTACAGCCGCACCGGCGACGCAGCATCCAGCGGGGAGTTCCAGGCTCAGGGACTGCGCATCAACTACGACCGCCGCAAGGTGTTCGTGGAAGGGCAGGAGGTGCGCCTGACCCAGACGGAATACAACATCGTGGCCTTTTTGTCCCAGCATGCCGGCCGGGTGATGACCTACGCCGCCATCGTGCGGGCCATCTGGGGCGATACCGATGTGGGCAGCACCAAAAAGCTGCAGGTGAACATGGCCAATATCCGCAAAAAGCTGGGCAGCCGCCCCGGCAGCAACCCCTACATCCTCAACGAGCTGGGCGTGGGCTACCGCATGATCGACGAGGACCCGGAGAGCCGTCAGACTGCAGAGGAGGGCGTATGATCCCTGCACTGGTAATTTTTGCGGTCACCTATCTGCTCATGCTGGCACTGCCCAAAGAGCGCCCGTGGGTAGCCCTGTGCAGCGCGGCGGTGTTCATGGCACTGGGACAGCTGGGCGTGTATGATTTTTCGCTCTCGGCGGCGCTGGGGGCGGTGGATTACAATGTGCTGCTGATGATGTCTGGCACCATGGGGATCGTGTCGCTGTTCATCCGGAGCCGGATGCCGGCCCGCCTGGCCGAGCAGCTGATCGTCCGGGTGCCCAATGCCCAGTGGGCTGTGTGCGTGCTGGCACTTTTTGCCGGGGTCATCAGTGCATTTGTGGACAATGTGGCCACAGTGCTCATGGTGGCACCGGTGGGCCTGGCCATTGCCCGCAAGCTGAAGATCTCGCCGGTTCCGGTGATCATTGCCATTGCGGTGTCCTCCAACCTGCAGGGCGCAGCCACGCTGGTGGGGGATACCACCAGCATCCTGCTGGGCGGCTTTGCGGAGATGAACTTCTTTGACTTTTTCTGGATGCAGGGCCGCCCGGGCGTCTTCTGGGGTGTGGAGCTGGGTGCGTTGACCTCCCTGCTGGTGCTGCTGTGGCTGTTCCGGAAGGAAAAACAGCCCATCACCGCCCGTGTGGAAACACAGGTGGAAGATGACGTGCCCACTGCCCTCATGCTGCTGACGGTGGGGCTGCTGATCGTGGCATCTTTCCTGCCGCAGCCGGAAAGCGGCCTGCTGGCAATACTGTACGATCTGCGCAGCGGGCTCATCTGCATGACCCTGTGCGTGGTGGGCGTGGTCCGTGCCTGCCTACGGGAACACTCGGCAAAGCCGCTGGTGCAGGTGGTGCAGGAGCTGGACCGGGACACCTTGCTGCTGCTCTTCGGGCTGTTCATCGTGATCGCGGGCATCCGCACGGCGGGTGTCATCGACGCTGCCGCGCAGCTGTTCCATACCGTGGCCGGGGAGGATCCTTTCCGGCTGTATGTGCTGCTGGTGGTGGTATCGGTGGTGCTGTCGGCCTTCATTGATAATATCCCCTATGTGGCCACCATGCTGCCGGTGGTGCAGGGCATTGCCGCGCTGATGAACAATGGTGCAGGCATGGCACCGGAGGTGTTTTACTTCGGGCTGCTCACCGGCGCAACGCTGGGCGGCAACCTGACCCCCATCGGGGCATCGGCCAACATTGCGGCCATTGGCATCCTGCGCAAGAATGGTGAGACCGTGCGCACAGCCGACTTTTTGCGCATCGGGGTGCCCTTTACACTGGCGGCAGTGCTGACCGGCTCGGTGTACCTGTGGCTGGTGTGGGGCCGCGCGTTGTAAGCAACAGAAAATGTCTGCCGCCAGCGCCCGGCGGCCACGCTCAAACGACCAAATAAACCGCCCGTCCTGTGCCGGAAAACCGGCCTGCGACGGGCTTTTTTACGGAAGTATGACGTTTTATAAAAAGAGAAAAGTTTTTTGCAGAAAACGCTTGACAATTTCGGTATATCTGGTATAATAACTATCGTTCCGAGCAACACAGCTCACGAACAAAACAGAATATGCGGATATGGCGGAATTGGCAGACGCGTTAGATTCAGGTTCTAATCGGGGCAACTCGGTGGAGGTTCAAGTCCTCTTATCCGCACCAAACAATGAAAATCCGAACCTTTTCTCGATAGGAGAAGGGTTCGGATTTTTTGTATTCTAGTGTGCCCGCCCCTGCCACGACGCCATCTATCCTAGTCTGGAGGTGGCAGAAAAATTATCGGCTGCCGAACAGAGCGGCCATGTGCCTACAGAATTGGTGCCGCGCTGTCCCAAGTGCGGCGGTCCCATGGTCATCCACATGGGTGCGGGTCAGAGAATGATTCCGGATACCGCTGCCCATGCACGGTTCCAAAACTTTCTGAAAACCTACCACTGGAAGAAACTGGTGGTTTTGGAGCTGGGCATTGGCTGGCGCGATCAGCTGATCAAGGCCCCGATGATGCGCCTGGTGGCCAGCGAGCCAAACGCCACTTATGTGACCCTCAATCTTGGTGAGATCTACATTACGGACAATATCAAAGAAAAGTCCTTCGGTCTGGACGGGCGGCTGGATGAGCTGCTGCCTGCTCTCCGGGAGGTGTGCGAGGCATAACGATTTCGGAGCAAGTTCAAAATGACGATACGAATGCAGTGGACAGATGGAAAGATCCGATGCCATTGGGTGAACCCGGCTAATACCACTTATCTGCGATACCATGACGAGGAATGGGGCAGACCGGTCCACGATGACCAGTT
>OOAQ01000438.1_pt1 | contig 35161 bp, 28 predicted proteins | sample 1671051 | NCBI WGS metagenome assembly OOAQ01 (sample SAMN06348117, study PRJEB24527) | human gut metagenome | biome: human gut; feature: ankylosing spondylitis patient; material: feces | host: Homo sapiens | place: China | collected 2015-10
CTTCGCAGTCCTTGTGTGGGTTATATAATTGAAGTACCCTCACATTCTCGTCCTGCGATAAGGTTTGATTCGGATTGTCGGGGAGGGCAATGTGAAAATCTGCCTGTTTATGAAAGAAACGGCAAAAAGCTTCCAATACCATGCGGGTAGCATTGGCTTTTCCGTCAGCTGAATAACCGGCAATGTGAGGTGTGCCGATAAATACCTTATCGAGCAACTCCTGACTGATGTGCGGTTCGTTTTCCCATACGTCAATGACGGCACCCTTTACGAGACCTTTATTCATGGCTGCGAGCAGCGCTTCTGTATCTACAACTTCTCCACGTGAGGTATTGATGAGGTAAGGGGCTTGTTGTAACTTTTGAAAGAAAGTACTGTCGACCAGATGGTAGGTTTTATATTTTCCTTCCCGGATGAGGGGTGTATGAAAGGTCAGAATGTTACATTGTTCGGCCAGTGTGTCTAATGAACAGAAACCTTCTTCACCCTGATCTGCCCGGGGAGGGTCATTCAGCAGCACCTTCAATCCAAGACGTTGTGCCATCTGCCGGATACGTTCTCCCACGTGTCCTACACCAATGATACCCAAACAAGATTCTTGCAGGCTGACTCCCTTTTCTTTTTGAAGAAGCAGAAGCACAGCGTGAAGATATTGTTCTACAGCCCCCGCATTGCATCCGGGACAGTTGCTCCAGGTAATCCCGGCTTGCTGGCAATATGCTGTATCAATATGGTCGAAACCGATGGTGGCTGTCCCGATGAACCGTACGTTGCTTCCTTCCAGCAATTCCCGGTTACAGATTGTCCGTGTGCGGATAATCAGGGCATCTGCGTCTTTAACGACCTCCGGTGTGAAGGCTTTTCCCGGCAGATAGACCACTTCATCCGCCAGTTGTTCGATGGCTTCGCGGATGTAAGGTATTTTGTTGTCTACGATTACTTTCATCTTTGTCCAAATTATTGGGTTGCAAAGTTAGCATTTTCCCTGACTGAGTGTATGTAAATTTTGAAAGACTATCAGTTGTTTATTTGTGAAACAATCATTATTTTTGTTTTTCATTATTCACTGTTTAAAAATTGTTGTTATGACTTTTACTGAATTATGCCGTCCTATTTTCGAGCAGGCTATCAATGATTATCATAAGACGGATAATGTGGATGCTCCTATTAATAATCCATATCCGTTGAAGAGTATTGAATATTATTTGTATCTGAAAAACTGGATTGACACTGTGCAATGGCATTTTGAGGATATTATTCGTGACCCTCATATCGATCCGGCAGAAGCATTGGTGTTAAAGCGCAGAATTGACAAGTCTAATCAGGATCGTACTGACTTGGTGGAATTGATTGACAGCTACTTCCTGGATAAATATAAAGATATTACTCCTTCTTCTGAAGCCACAATTAATACGGAAAGTCCCGCATGGGCTATTGATCGCCTGTCTATCTTGGCTTTAAAGATTTATCACATGCGTAAGGAAGTGGAACGTACGGATACAGATGAAGCTCATCATAAGCAATGCGAGGCAAAACTTGCGGTGTTGTTGGAGCAACAGAAAGATTTGTCATTGGCTATTGACCAGCTGATTGCAGACATTGAAGCTGGACGTAAGTATATGAAAGTGTACAAACAGATGAAGATGTACAATGATCCGGCATTAAATCCGGTATTATACGGAAAGAAATAATCAGACTCTTTTTTGATTATGGCAAAGATTCTGGTCATTCGTTTTTCGGCACTGGGAGATGTGGCAATGACAGTCCCAGTGCTTTGTTCTTTTGCGAACTCTTTTCCTCAGCATCAGGTTGTGGTGTTAAGTCGCCCTAATATGGCTGCATTGTTTACGCAGGTTCCATCCAATGTCTCATTTTGGGGGGTAGATGTGAAAAAAGAATATGCCGGAATCAAAGGATTGCTTCGCCTGTTTTCTCTTCTCAAGCATGAACAGTTTGATTTTGTAGCCGATTTGCATGGAGTATTACGTAGTCGTTTCCTTTCTTTTTGCTTTAAACTCAGTGGAGTGAAAGTGGTATGTATAGATAAAGAGAGAGGTAAAAGAAAGAAACTGACGGCTGTTGAAAATAAAGTTTTGACTCCACAAACTACTTCTTTTGAACGTTATGCACTGGTGTTTAAACAATTAGGATTTTCATTTCCTCTTTCTTTTCATTCTATTTATGGGAATGAAAAGGGAAATATCGAAAATATACGACCGATTGTAGGGTATAAGGAGGCACATGATAAATGGATTGGAGTAGCTCCGTTTGCTGCTCATCAGGGAAAGGTGTATCCTATCGAACTTCAAGAGCAGGTCGTACGTTCTCTTTCCAGTAGGGAAAATGTAAAGCTGTTTCTTTTTGGCGGAGGCAAGAAAGAAGTGGCACAATTAGAACAATGGCAACAAGCCTATCCACGAGTGGTATCCGTAGCTGGCAAATTAAAGATGGCAGAAGAATTAGCGTTAATGAGTCATCTGGATGTGATGCTTGCAATGGATTCCGGAAATATGCATCTGGCATCGTTAGTAGGGACTCCGGTCGTTTCTGTATGGGGAGCGACACATCCTTATGCGGGATTTATGGGATGGGGACAGAGTGAAAAGAATGCGGTACAGATAAGCTTGCCTTGTCGTCCTTGCTCTATTTTTGGAAACAAACCATGTATACGAGGTGATTATGCTTGCTTAAGGCAGATTACCCCCAATCAGATTATAGAAAAAGTGGAGAGTCTTTTATGACTCTCCACTTTTTTATTGTTTATAGCGACTGCATATCATGGAGCCGTTTGTAGTATCCGTTTTTCTGGATTAGTTCATCGTGTGTGCCTCGTTCTACAATCTCACCTTCATAGAGTACGCATATTTCATCTGCATTTTTAATCGTAGATAACCGGTGGGCAATAGCAATTGTGGTACGGGTTTTCATGAGTCTTTCCAGTGCCTCTTGTACCAGACGTTCAGATTCCGTATCAAGGGCAGAAGTCGCTTCATCCAGAATCAGAATCGGAGGATTCTTCAAGATAGCCCGTGCAATGCTGATACGCTGACGTTGTCCGCCGGAAAGTTTGCTTCCGCGGTCGCCGATATTGGTATTGTATCCCTCCGGCTTTTCCATGATGAAATCGTGTGCATTGGCAATCTTGGCTGCTTCAACGACCTGTTCCATGGTTGCTCCTTCCACTCCAAAAGCGATGTTATTGAAGAAAGTATCATTAAACAAAATAGCTTCCTGGTTGACATTCCCAATCAAACTGCGCAGGTCGTGAATGGCTACTTCCTTGATGTTGGTTCCGTCGATGGTGATTTCTCCCTGTTGTACGTCGTGATAACGTGGAAGCAAATCTACTAACGTGGATTTGCCGGAGCCGGACTGGCCTACCAGAGCCACGGTCTTGCCTTTTTCTACCGTCAGGTTGATATGTTTCAGAATTTCTTTCTTTTGGTCATAACTGAAAGAAATATCTTTAAATTCAATCTTTTCTTTTACTTCTTTCAAAGGTTGCGGGTGTACAGGGTCCTGAATGGTATTTTCTGCTTTCAGAATCTTGTCAATACGTTCCATAGAGGCTAATCCTCTCGGAATGTTATAGCTTGCCTTGGAAAATTCCTTGAGCGGATTGATAACACTATATAGAATGACCATGTAGAATATAAAGGTAGACGCATTGATAGAGGAGTGGTTCGATAAAATTAGAGAACCTCCGAACCAAAGCACAGCTACAATAAGCAATGTACCTAAAAACTCACTCATAGGGTGTGCAGATGACTGGCGGATAGCAACTTTATTGACCGCATCACGATAGTCATTGCAACATTTCTCAAACCGTGCCGTCATTTTCTTTTCTGCAATGAATGCCTTGATGATGCGTAATCCTCCCAAGGTTTCTTCTAGCTGTGACATGGTGTCGCTCCAGCGGTTTTGTGCATCCAATGATTGGCGTTTCAAGGCGCGTCCCACTTTTCCCATGACCCATCCCATGGTAGGCAGTACAAGGATGGTAAATAAGGTCAATTGCCAGCTGGTGACAATGAGAGTTGCAAAATAAGAAATGATTAAAATCGGATTCTTCAACAGCATGTCCAGTGAACTGGTGATAGAGGTTTCTACTTCGTTCACATCTCCACTCATGCGGGCAATGATGTCGCCTTTCCGTTCTTCTGAAAAGAAGCCCAAAGGAAGCGATACTACTTTCTTGTATACTAAAATACGAATGTCTCTTACTACTCCGGTTCGTAGAGGAATCATAATGGCCGATGAACCAAAATAGCAGGCTGTTTTGAGCAAAGTCATTCCTGCGAGGAACAATCCGAGAAAAAGTAAGGTAGTAGCAGGACCAAAACTATCAATCAGTTGTGTAGTATAATAGTAGAAATTGTTGGTAGCCACATCTTTGAAATCAGCACTTCCCCATTCCATCAGCTGATATACACTTCTGTTCTCTCCGGTCTTGAACAAGATATTTAATATCGGAATCAATAGTGAGAAAGAAAAAATATTGAAAACAGCGGACAATACGTTCAGCAGTATTGACCATCCCAAGAACTTTTTGTACGGTGCTACAAAGCGCCGCATCAGTTGAAAGAATTCTTTCATCATGGTAGTTGAGTGTTTGAAATAATAGGCAAAGATAATGTAAATCTGCAAGTTTAACTTGATAAACCTTCTGAAAAAGCAGGAATTTTGTAGTTTTGCAGTGTTTTATAAAAAGAGATTCCATGAAATTTGCATATTATCTGGTTTTTGCGTTGTGGTATTTATTGTCACTGTTGCCATTGCGAGTACTTTATTTTTTTTCTGATCTTCTGTATATCCCCTTGTATTATGGAGTTCGTTATCGGAGAAACATTGTCCGTAAGAATTTAGTGGGTTCATTTCCGGAGAAAAATCAGGAAGAAATAATACGCATTGAAAAGAAATTCTATCATTTCTTTTGTGATTATATGGTGGAAACCATTAAGCTGTTTTCTATGTCGAAAAAACAGATTATGCGTCGGATGACATTCAGTGGGGTAGAAGATATGAAAGCCGATTTGGAGAAAAACAATGTCAATTTTGGCTTTATGTATTTAGGGCATTACTGTAACTGGGAGTGGATAGCCTCAATGGCTTATTGGACAGGTGACGATATATTGTGCACTCAAATCTATCATCCTCTTTACAATAAAAATTTTGATAAGTTATTTTTACGCTTGCGTAACCAGTTTGGTGGGGAATGTATTCCTATGCGAGAAACCTTGCGGCGTATCATTACATTAAAACGGGAGCACCAAAAAACATTTGTAGGCTTTATTGCCGATCAGTCACCAAAGTGGAACAGCATTCATCATTGGGTGCCTTTCCTGCATCGTGAGACTCCTATCTTCATCGGCACGGAACAAATAGCCAAGCAGGTAGGAGCTGTGGTATATTTTACAGATGTAAAACGGATAAAAAGAGGGTACTATCATTGTGAACTGAAACGAATGACAGTACATCCTCAAGAGCTACCCGATTACCAGCTTACAGATATGTATGCCCGTATGCTGGAAGAAATGATTCAGCGGGAGCCTGCTTATTGGCTTTGGAGTCATAACCGCTGGAAACGGACTAAAGAAGAGTGGGAACGCAGACAATCACAAGTATAATTTATATTCTATTCTTTTTTATCCATGTTCTGATGCTGTTCCAATAGATGACAAAATGTAGCTTGATAAGAAATTTAATCTTATCCCAGCCTTTGTCCAATTCCCGAATCACTTGGATGTTTTCTTTTAGTCCGGCTATTCGGTGCGTATTGGAAATGCCGGTACGGTCGTATACAGAAATTACAATGGGAATATGTTGGAATTTTTTCTTTGTCAGATAGCAAAATTTAAAGAAATAGAAATCGGCCGACATTTTGAAACGTGTGTCATAAGGATACTGTTTCATCAGTTCTGTACGAACGAAAACTGCTTGATGGCAAAAGAACATCCGTTGTTTGTTACATGGCTCTAGTGCTTTTTTGATAACTCTTTCATTACCTCTGAGTGTAAAGATATCTCCGTAAAGAATATCTTGTCCTTTATTCTTTGTAAAAGGAAGAACCTTTGTCAGGACATTTGTTTCTGCGAAAACATCCCCTGCGTTTAAAAAAAGAATCCATTCTCCTTTTGCATGTGAGATACCTTTATTCATACCCTGATAGATGCCTCCATCAGGTTCTGAGCACCAGAATGCAAGATGTTGTGCATATTTTTTGATGATTTCTACTGTTCCGTCAGTAGATCCTCCATCGATGATGATATATTCTGTATCATGGTAGTCTTGCTGTAATACACTTTTAATTGTTTTTTCAATAAGTGAACAGCAATTATATGATACAGTAACAATTGTAAATAGGGCTCTTTGAGGATTACTGTTCATGCCTTTTTTAATTTCTTGATGAATAGAAGAAGTTTGTCCAAAAGAGAATTCTTCCAGCTATGAGCACAGAGGTGAATAGCGTATGACGCTGGTGTCACTTCGTGTTTGTTCCCAGCAAAAATTTCGGAGCGGAAGATATGCATATTACCTTTCAGATCTTGGTCTTTGTCTAAATATAAGAATCCATATTTTTCTGCCAGTTGTGCATAAATCAAAGGGGCGAACATGTCGGCCGATAAGTCCTTGGAGAATTGTTTATGAACATACCAGTCTAACACATCTTTTACAAACGGACACTGAGGTTCTGCTCCCATGACTGCTGCTTGAATCTGCATACCGGAAATATAGTCATCACCAATTCGTTTCCCTTCAGGACTTATTCTATGGATAGATCCGGTTTGCTCCAGTTGGCTGGGATGATATTCCAAGCTGGAAAAGAATGAATAATGCAGAAAGTCGTCGAATCTTTTTAGAATTTTTACATCTGAATCCAGATAGATACCTCCTTCAGTGTAAAGGGCATACATACGGATATAATCTGCAGCGAAGGCCCATTTACGGGCTTTTACTGCTTCTTGTACATATACTGGTGCAGAAGAAACATCGAATGTTTCCATGTTCCAAAGTTTTATTTCGTAGTCCGGCATGACTTTTTTCCAGGTTTTCATGCACTTTCGAATTTTTTCGGGATATGGGTCGCCACTTAGCCAGCAAAAATGTATGATTTTAGGTATCATAGTTTTATCTTTTAAATAATCGTTTTATCTTTTCTTTTCTTGCATGTTTTTGTTCCAGTTTTTGTAGGTAACCTGTGGTATGTGCAAGTGTTTCTTCTTCGTCCCATTTTCTTTGTCGTGCATATTCTCTAACCATAAACTCAAATAAATCTCTTCGGTGCGTAATAGTACTTAGATTTTTGAGACATATTTCTTTGGGAGGGCATGTATCAAAAAAGAGAGAACGGTTAATATCGATTACCTGAAACTGATAATGCGCTTCTTTTTCCGATTTTCGAAACAGGAAGTTACCGAAATTCAAATCTCCATGTACAATACCTTTCTGGTGCATGGAGACGATTAGTGACACTAAGTCTGTAGCAAGTGTTTTGTCGTAATCTTCTTTAGGTACCAGAAAAGGGAAGGCCGGAGGGTCTGGGCATGCTGTACAAATGAAATATCCGGTAGTGAACAGTCCGTGTTCATATGTTTCAAGAAAAGCAATCTCATGAGGAGTTTCTATCCCGCGTTTTCTGAAGATTCCGGCATAGCGAAAGGCTCTTTCTGCTTTGGTACTGCGAAAGAATGTATATGCAATCTGTTGAAAGAAATTAACTCGTTTGAATCGTTTGGCAACGACTGGTGTGCCTTGAATAATGAAACGGCGTACTAAGTTTCTGCCTGAATAGACGATCTCTCCTTGTTCCTCGTCGAACATACGTGGAATATCAAAGAGTTCTTTTGCCATATATTGATAATCTGGAGAAATTTCTATTTTCATATTGTTTTTTCTTCTGTAAGTGAGCGATACAAGTTCATCAATTCTTCGGCTTGTCTTTGTTCTGAAAAACGGGTAACGTATTTCAGGCCTTGTTCTATCATGTGCTGTCTCTTCTCCGGGTGATTCAGTAAACTGCAGATTGCTTTTGTCATGCCTTCTTTATCGTCTGGATGTACGTAGAGAGAATCTGGCCCGCCTGCTTCTTCCAGGCAAGAGCCGGTGGCAGCAATGACGGGTATACCAGAATGAAGAGCTTCAATAATGGGAATTCCAAAGCCCTCAAATCGGGAAGGGTAGACAAAAATTTCTGCCTGTTGGTAAATAGCTGGTAGATACTGGAAGGTTACATCATGAAGAAGATGTACACGTTCTTCTAGTCGATGGCTCTTGATAAACGCATCAATCTGGTTGGTATAGTAAGTACGTTTTCCCACTAAAACCAGGTGTATATCTTCTGGTATTCCAGGCAGGGCCTTTACAGCTAATAATGCGTTTTTTCTTTCTTCTATACTCCCGACACAGAGAATGTATTTTGCAGGAAGATGATATTTTTCTCTGGCTTCTTGCTTAAGCTGCTTTGGTGCGGGATGGGTAAATACTTCATCACATCCTTGATAAATAACATGAATTTTATCTGCATCAATACCGAAATAGTGTATAATATCCCGTTTGGTACATTGACTGATGGCAACTATGGCATTTGCATCTTGGCATGCCTTCCTGAATTTATACGTATAAATGAAACGGTCAATGGGTGGATAACATTGTGGATAGCGCAGAAAAATTAAATCATGGATGGTTACTACGCTTCGGGTGTGAGTTGCTTTCCGGATATTGAGTGGAAGCTCATTACTAAGACCGTGATAAATAGTGATGTGATCTTTCTCCAGGCTACGGGTGATGCCGATGGAGCGCCAGGCAGAGCGGCACTTTTTCCATAATCCTTTGGGAGAGATGCAGGAAAGCGAAGGACATGCGGTAAGCAAGTGATTGAATCGAGGATTGGAACGGATATGCGGAGCGTAAAGGAAATATTCGTTTTCTGGATAGAAACGATAAAGAATCTCAATCAGGTAACGGCTGTAGTTCCCTAATCCAGTAAAATTTTGTACGGCTCGCTTGGCATCAAATCCTATCCTCATATTAAATATATAATGGTTACGAATTTTACAAAGGTAGGTTTTCTTCTCTATTTTACCAATTGAATGTGAAAATCATTTGTTTTTGCAGGTAAAAAAGATAAAGACTACGTTCCTTTTAGTGCTTTTCAAAGGCTTTTGGTATACTAAATTCTCAAAAGACTATGTAATTCATTCTTTTTGTGTAGCTTTGCGAAAAGCATGAGTATAAATTAAAATAATTGTTTGGGCTGTAATGAAAAAGTATGATTATTTGATTGTAGGAGCCGGACTGTTTGGAGCAGTTTTTGCTCGTGAAGCTACCCGGGCAGGGAAAAACTGTCTGGTAATAGACAGACGTTCCCATAAAGGAGGGAATGTATATTGCGAGGATGTAGATGGGATTCACGTGCATAAGTATGGTGCTCATATTTTTCATACAGACAATAAAAATGTCTGGGACTATGTAAATGCATTGGTTCCATTTAATCATTTTATTAATTCACCGTTGGCACGTTTTCGTGATCGATTGTTTAATTTGCCGTTTAACATGAATACCTTTTATCAACTGTGGGGAGTAGTGACTCCTGCGGAAGCCAAAGAAAAGATAAAAGAACAATGTGCGGCATACAGTCATATCGTGACTCCGGCTAATTTGGAAGAGCAGGCTTTGAAATTGTGTGGAAAAGATGTATACGAATGCCTGATAAAGGGATATACCGAGAAACAATGGGGACGTTCTGCCAAAGAGTTGCCAGCGTTTATAATTCGCCGGGTTCCTTTCCGCTTTGTGTATGATAATAATTACTTTAATGATCGTTATCAGGGAATTCCTGAAGGTGGATATAATAAATTAATCGATGCTTTGCTTGAAGGTATTGAGGTTCGATTAAATACTGATTTCTTTACTGAACGTACTCACTGGGAAGAAGTGGCAGACCGTATTTTATTTACTGGGTGTATTGATGAATATTTTGACTATCAATGCGGACATCTGGAATATCGTAGTCTGCGATTTGAAGAAAAAATACTGGAGGTAGAGGATTTCCAGGGAAATGCGGTAGTGAATTATACTGCTCGGGAGATTCCTTATACCCGTGTTATTGAGCATAAGCATTTTGAATACGGAAAGCAACTGCATACGGTCATTACCTATGAGTATCCGGATACGTATGAACCAGGTAAAGAACCTTATTATCCGGTCAATGACGAGAAGAATGGAGCTATGTATCGCAGGTATCAGGAACTGGCTTTACAGTGTAAGAATGTGATATTTGGCGGCCGATTGGGGCAATATACTTATGCAGATATGGATGATACGGTTGCTTCGGCATTGGAATTATGGGAAAAAGAATGTAATCGATAAATGTATGAGAAATTGTTATTTGTCACGCAACTATAAAGGAGTAGACGGAGCTGGGAACAAGGCAAAAACCGATATAGAGCAGATTATGGAGTCAAATGGTTTTGTAAACGTCGGTTTACGTCAGACGCGTTACACAAACTCCATACTCGCTTTTCTGGCCACATTAGCAGGTGTGCTGAAACTTCCTTTTTCTCTGAGAAAAGGTGATAGGCTCGTAGTGCAATATCCACTTAAAAAGTATTTTACACTGGTGTGCCAGATAGCTCATTGTAAAGGTGCTAAGGTAGTTGTTGTCATTCATGATTTGGGTAGTTTTCGTCGTAAAAAGCTGACGGTAGCCCAGGAAATTCATCGATTAGGGCATGCTGATTATATAATAGCTCATAATTCTCGGATGAAACAGTGGCTGTTGGATAACGGATGCAAGGTTCCTTTAGGGGTGCTTGAGATTTTTGATTATCTTTCAGAAACTACAGCTTCCTCTCATTTGGTCCCCTCACAACCTTACGGAGTAGTATATGCAGGAGCATTGAATCCTCGGAAAAATACTTTTTTGTATGAAGTGGGTAATTATGTTCATTCCTATAAATTTAATTTATATGGTAATGGATTTGATTTGGAAAAGGCACAGGGAAAAGAGCATTTTAATTGTAAGGGGTTTGTTCGCTCTGATGAGTTGATTGCCACGGCAGAAGGAGACTTTGGCCTGGTTTGGGATGGTTTCTCTGTAGATGCCTGTACCGGTAATTTTGGAGAATATTTGAAATATAATAATCCACATAAGACCTCTTTATATATTCGCTGTGAATTACCTGTGATTATTTGGGACCAGGCTGCCCTTTCTGATTTTGTTCGCTCTAACGGTATCGGGATTTGTATATCCTCGTTGGCCGAATTGGATACAATATTATCTTTATTAACTCCTGCGCAATATGCAAAGATGAAGCAGAATACTGTGGAAATAAGTAAAAGATTAAGTCAGGGGTATTATATAACAAAGGCATTGTCGGAAGTAGCATTTTAAAGAATGGTAAAAGAAACAATACACATAGCTTGCAATATAGATACTTCTTATGTGAAGTATTGTATAGTCATGCTGACATCTTTATTTGAGAATAATCAGAATGTTAGTTTTCATATACATGTGATTACCGAAGATTTATCAAATGAAAGTAGAAGTCAGATGGTGGAGTTTGTTGAAAATAAATATCACCAAAGAGTGGAATTTTATTATGTAGATATGGATTTGGTAAAGGATTGTCCTCGATATGCGGAAGGTTCTCATATCTCTTTGGCTGCTTATTATCGTATATTTCTAGGTAACTTATTGCCATTGAAAATACATAAAGTCTTGTATTTGGATTGTGACTTGGTTGTTGTGGGCTCAATAGAAAAACTTTGGAATACAGATTTGAAGACTTTTGCAGTAGCTTGTGTAGAGGATATGTGGAGTGGTAGGGAAGAAATTTATACACGTTTGCACTATCCTTCATCAGATTCGTATTTTAATTCTGGGGTATTATTGGTTAATCTAGACTATTGGAGAGAAGAGGGATTGATGTCTAAAGCGCTTGATTATATCTCCAAAAACGGAAGTAAGTTGGTCTTTTATGATCAGGATGTTTTAAACGCTTTACTTCATGATTGTAAGTTGTTTTTACCGTTCCGTTATAATGTACAAGATGGCTTCTTGCGTCGCAAACGTCGCATTCGTCCGGAGTCAATTGCAGCGTTGGACCAAGAATTGCTCCACCCTGTTATTATACATTATACGGGAGGGAAGAAACCCTGGCAATATAAATCTCAGCATCCTTATAAAGGTCTTTATTTCCACTACCTGGATTTAACTCCGTGGAAAGGCGAGCGTCCCGTAGTGCCTTTTTCATATAAGTTGAAAAGAGTATTTGATCAATTATTGTATTTTATGAGGTTAGCAAGACCTAAATATAGAAAATGTATAGAATTATGTCTAAAGAACTCATAACAGTAGTGACAGTTTGTTTTAATGCAGAACAAACTATTGCTAAAACTATGCAAAGTGTGTTGAACCAGACTTATCGCCCGTTGGAGTATATATTGGTAGATGGAAAATCAACGGATAACACATTAAATATTATTTATGAATTGGAACCTTTGTTTCAGGAAAAAGGGATTGCTGTGCGAATTGTATCCGAAAAAGATAAAGGTATTTTTGATGCAATGAACAAAGGTGTTAAATTAGCCAATGGGCGTTGGGTGAATTTTATGAATGCTGGTGATGTTTTTTGTAATGAGGATGTAATTACTCGTTTATTTTCCTTTGATATTGATTCGGATACTAAACTTGTATATGGAGATACATTAAGAAAAAAAGTATATGGGATTGTACCAGCAAAAGGGAATATCCCAGAGACTATATTACAGTTAATGCCTGCTTGTCATCAATCTATGTTTGCAGATACGGAAGAGATGAGAAAGTTTCCATTTGATTTATCTTATCGGTTGGCTGCTGATTATCATTTTGTGTATAACTTATATAAACGAGGAGAAAAGTTACAATATTTTCCAATAGATATTGCATTGTTTGATGCAACAGAAGGAGCGACATCAACTAATAAATTAGAAGTAAAGCGTGAATGTGCTCGTATTCGTGGGGTGGAACATACGTTGAAATGGCGTTTGTATTTTCTAAATAAAATGTTTTCATATTTTGTGAAGAGAATGGTAGATAGCCTTATCCCAAATACTTATTTGATGAAAATTAAGAAGAGAAATAGAGAACGATTACAGAATAGATAAGGAATATGCAGGGAAAATATTTCATAAGAATTTTGAAGAATTTGTTTCACATCAATAAAGATAGATACGTATATAAAGATAAAAAAAATCGGAAGTGGGCTTATATTTCTTATATTCCGCGAGTGTATTATAAAAAAAGGAATTCTTCTTGGTTTGATAAACACCAGAATCGACGTGAAGCTTTGGTTATTGGAGAGGTCTTTAAACGTTTGGGCTATAATTATGTCATGGCTACTTATGATAGACCGATAGAATGTGATCATAGAGCATATGATGTCATATTTGGTGAAGGTCCGTGCTTTTCTATTATGGCAAAGCGTAATCCTTCTGCCTTGAAGATATATTATGCCACTACGGCATATCCTGAGTATCAGAACAGAATGGTAAAGGAACGAACGGATGCTTTTAACCAAAAGCACCATACACAACTACTATATTCTCGTATGTCTCCTTCTGTATTGTACGATTTGCCTATAGATGCAATTTTACAGATTGGCTCATCGGTTACTATACAAACTTATCCGATGGAATGGAGGGATAAGATTTCTTTAATTAATCAGTCATCCAATATTTTACATCATGTGAATATTAAAGAAAAAATGTCATTGTATGATAGGACACATTTTGTTTGGATGGGAAGTTCCGGAAGTATCTTAAAAGGATTGGATCTCGTTTTAGATTTTTTCCTTTATCATCCAGAATTGCATTTACATGTGATAGGAAAAATGGATTTAGACTTTGAGGCATATTATTCTCCTTTATAGGTTGATAAGGCGAATATAACCTTGTGGGGTTTTCAGAATGTCAATTCAGAGGAATTTAGTCGTATTCTACAAAATGTTACTTTTTGTATTTATCCCTCTGCCAGTGAAGGTTGTCCTGGTGCAATTATTACATTAATGAAAATGGGAGTTATTCCTTTGGTGTCTCAGGTTGCTTCATTTGATGGGATAGAAACTTGTGGTTTTGTGATGCACTCACTGACAGATAAGGCATTAGCTGAGGCTGTAGAATGGTCACAATCTCTTTCTGATGATATGATTAAGCAAAGAATGAGACAATGTATAGATACCGCTACTCAGAAATGGAATCTGTTTTCTTTTGAACAAGAGTTTGAAAATTATATGAGGCGGAAGGTCGCAAAAACTGTAGAGCCTCGGATTGTTTAATTTTTTTGTCTTTGTAGTTTATACTCCTCAATCCGTTTCATATACTCCTGGTCTTTTTTGCTGTTTCCCGGCTGGAAGTTCAAGTGCTCAGGAATATTTTTCCCATGATCAATAATTATTGGCTTGACTCCGGATTTTACAATATCTAACGAGTCGTATAAATTTCCGGCAGGTACCTCATAGGTGCTCATGCTGAGGGTATCTCCGTGAATACGGATGTATTGGTAATACCGGCTTTCAATACCATATTTATCGAAACGCTGGTCGAATGTAATTCTATAGCTTTTGGGGGAGCAGTGACTGACGGTGTAAACGGGAGGTGTTGCACTGCCCTGTTCATCATGAAGCGTCATTCGGGCATAAGCGTGTTCATGGCCTTGCAAGACGAGGTCCACATTGTATTCTTGGATAAGCGAGTTGAAAATCGTTTTTTGTATCAGATTGTTATATTTGCCTTTGACGGAATATAGTGGATGATGCAAGACCACAATTTTCCATCGTGCATCACTTGCCTGAAGTTCTTTTTCCAGCCATTTCTTTTGTGACCATAGGTAAAAGAATTCTCGGTTACTGTCGAGCAAAAAGAGTTGCAGATCGTTGTATCTGAGTGTATACACTTGGTTGTCGCCTACCATGGAATCTTGAAAATAGGAGAATACCAATGGGAAACGACGTTCCAGTTTGCGGATGGCATATTTCAGGTATTCATGATTACCGGTTACATTTAAAACAGGATAGTGCTGTCCGATGGAATCAAGGCCGGAGAATGTTTCTGCCCAGTATGTATCCATAGGGCGTTCAGTCAGGTCACCTCCAAAGATAAAAAATTCTGTTTTGGGATGTGCTTGCAATGCTTCTTTCAGATACTGATTGGCTTTTCCGTTTATAGTATCTTGCACGTCGCCTACATAGATGAAGGAGTAATCATTACGGGTGGTTTGGTTGTAGGTCTGGAAATTGTACCATGGGGAATATTTTCCGTCGTTACTTACCCGGTAGCTGTAAAAGGTGGCTGGTTTAAGTGAGCGTAAACGGACTGTGTAATAGGCAGCTTTGCCGCTACGTGACTGGAATACTTCTCCTTTTGCTTCTATTCGTAAGGTATCTTTAGCCAAAGTGTCGATTAACTCTACAAAAGATGAAGAGGCAACTACAGAATCGTATTGCCAGCTGATGTTACGTGAAAGCTCTTCTTTGTCTCCAAATGTCAACAGTACTCTTCCGGGAGTGCTGAGTGGAAGATAAGCCGGTTCTTCCGGATTTCCAAACCATACATGCCAGCGGGAATGAACCCAAAAACCTAATACAAGTAAAATGAGGGCAGAGATTCCAAGGGTGATACGTTGTTTTTTCTTCATCTTTGTTTTTGTTTAAAGGACAAAGATACGAAGTTCTCCAAATTTATCGTTATTTTTGCCGTTCAGTATTTATAAAAAGGTGAGAAATGATGAAGAAAGATTTGTTTTCCAATGTATTGTCACTGGTTTGGAATTTATTGCTTGTTTATGTATGTTATACATTAAGCCGGTTGGTGTTTCTATGTGTAAATTGGGATACATTTAGCGAGCACTTGACTTTTGGATATGCCATGAGCCTTTTCGGGGCAGGTATTATTTTTGATACTACTGCCATCCTTTATAGTAATGCTTTATTTATTTTGTTGTTCTTGTTTCCTTTACATTGGAAAGAGACTCCTGTATTTTATAAAATTGTACGCTGGGTATTTGCCAGTGTAAACACCTTCTTCCTGATAACCAATCTAATAGATTGTGTGTATTTTCGTTTTACCGGAAGACGTACTACGATGACGGTTTTGCAGGAATTTCGGAATGAGGGAGACGGAAAATTAACTTCTATTTTTTTAGATGAGTTTGCTACCTATTGGTATCTGGTATTGTTGGCTGCTATGCTGTTTTATGTAATATATAAGCTGTATTGCTCGCCTAAGGTTCCTGTGAAACAGAAAATGCCTTATTATGTGGTACAACTGGTAACTCTGTTGATTGCTATTCCTTTTACAGTGTTTGGTATGCGTGGAGGTATGACTACCGCTACTCGTCCTATTACCTTGAGTAATGCCAATCAATACGTCGAACGTCCTTTGGATGCGGGTCTGGTGTTAAATACACCGTTCTCTTTGTTCCGCACGTTGGGGAAAGCGACGTTTGTCATTCCTGATTATTTGCCTGAGGCAGAAGCTGTGGCAGCTTATTCTCCAGTGCATTTTCCTGCCGATTCAACTGGTTTCCGCCCGATGAATGTAGTGGTGATTATCTGGGAGGGATTCAGTAAACAACATGTAGGCTCATTGAATCCTCAGCTGGAAAACGGGGCTTACAAGGGTTATACTCCTTTTATTGATTCATTGCTGGCAAAGAGTCTGACTTTTCAGTATTCATATAGCAATGGACGCAAGAGTATTGATGGAATGCCGTCGGTATTGTCGTCTATACCAAGCTTTGTAGAACCGTTCTTTTTGACTCCTTCGGCTTTGAATGATGTATCCAGCATTGCTGGTGAGTTGACTAAGAACAAGGGATATTCATCTGCTTTCTTCCATGGCGCGATGAACGGTTCAATGGGTTTTCAGGCTTTTGCCCGTTCCGTGGGTTTCCAGAAATATTTTGGTCGTACCGAATATAATGAGGACCCGAACTACAATGGCGATGCGGATTTTGACGGGACTTGGGCTATCTGGGATGAAGAATTCTTGCAGTTCTATTGTGACCGGATGTCGGAAATGAAAGAGCCTTTTGTCACATCTGTGTTTACGGCCACCTCTCATGGTCCTTTTGATTTGCCTGAACGTTATAAAGGCAAATTCCCTACGGGAGATGATCCTTTATTTGAAACGGTGGCTTATTCTGATTATGCCATTCAGCGCTTTTTTGAAAAGGCCGAAAAGCAGCCTTGGTTTAAAAATACGTTGTTTGTAATTACGGCAGACCATACCAGTGGAAACTGCTATCCGGAGTATGTGACAGATTTAGGTTATTATAATGTGCCTGTCATTTTTTATGCCCCTGGGCTTCCAGAGTTGAAGGGCTTGGATAAAGAGAAGATAGTAGACCAGATTGATATTATGCCTACAGTGTTGGGTATACTTGGCTATGATCGCCCTTATGTGGGCTTTGGGCAGGATGCACTTCATACACCTGCTTCAGAGAAGTTTGCTGTAAATTATTTGCCTTCAAGCGGCATCTACCAGTTCCTGAAAGGTGATTACCTGATTCAGTTCGACGGAGAGAAAGTGATTCATGCCTATCGTTTCCGCACAGACGTGCTGATGAAGGACGATGTGAAAGACAGCATGCCGCAGGAAGTGCGGAAAGAAATGGAAACCCAGCTGAAGTCAATCATCCAGCAGTACATGCAGCGGATGAACAACAATGAGCTGGTTTATAGAGAATAACTTAAAACAGCATATAAAAAGTAAACCGGACTTTCACGAGGCGAGAACCTCTGAAAGTCCGGTTTACTTTTATATAAAGAATGAATTAGTTCTTGTTGGCACGTTTACGTTCCGTTTCGTCCAGAATGACTTTACGCATACGCATGCTCTTCGGAGTTACTTCCACGTATTCATCTTCCTTGATGTATTCCAACGCTTCTTCCAGCGAGAAGATAACCGGCGGAATGATACGGGCCTTGTCGTCAGAACCAGAAGCACGCATGTTGGTCAGCTTCTTTGATTTGGTTACGTTAATCACCAGGTCGTTTTCATGAACGTGTTCACCTACCACCTGTCCGGCATATACTTCGTCTTGCGGATAGATAAAGAACTTACCGCGATCCTGCAACTTGTCGATGGCGTAAGCAAAGGCAGTTCCTGATTCCATGGCAATCATTGAACCGTTGGTACGGCGAGGAATGTCGCCCTTGAACGGCTGGTATTCCTTGAAGCGGTGAGCCATGATGGCTTCTCCCTGAGAAGCAGTCAGCACGTTGGTACGCAGACCGATGATACCGCGTGACGGCATGTCAAATTCAATGTTTACACGGTCGCCCTGAGTTTCCATGGATACCATTTCACCTTTACGGCGGGTTACCATATCAATCATCTTGCTAGCAAATTCTTCAGGCACGCTGATGGTCAGTTCTTCAATCGGTTCGCACTTCACACCGTCGATTTCCTTGAAGATAACCTGCGGTTGTCCTACCTGAAGTTCGTAACCTTCACGACGCATGGTTTCAATCAATACAGACAAGTGGAGCACACCACGTCCGGAAACAATCCATTTTCCGTCTTCGTTTTCCGTCTTGCGTACGCGCAGTGCCAGGTTCTTGTCCAACTCTTTCGTCAGGCGGTCGTGAATGTGACGTGAAGTCACGTATTTTCCTTCCTTACCGAAGAATGGAGAGTCGTTGATGGTGAACAGCATGCTCATGGTCGGTTCGTCGATAGCGATAGGTGGCAGCGGTTCCGGATTTTCGAAGTCGCAGATGGTATCACCGATTTCGAAGCCTTCCACACCGATGATGGCACAGATGTCGCCAGAAGATACGGATTCTACTTTCTTGCGGCCCAGTCCTTCGAAGGTATGTACTTCCTTGATTTTAGATTTCACCAATGTACCGTCGCGTTTAGCCAGGGTGATGTTCATACCTTCTTTCAGCGTACCTCTGTGCACGCGGCCTACGGCAATACGTCCGGTATAAGAAGAATAGTCAAGTGAAGTAATCAGCATCTGCGGAGTTCCTTCCAGCTGTTTCGGAGCCGGAATGTATTTCACGATGGCGTCCAGCAGCGGAGTGATGGTGCCGGTCGGAGTTTTCCAGTCTTCACCCATCCAGTTGTTCTTGGCAGAACCGTAGATTACCGGGAAGTCCAGCTGGTCTTCTGTGGCGTTGAGGCTGAACATCAGGTCGAACACCATTTCATATACTTCTTCCGGACGGCAGTTCGGTTTGTCTACCTTGTTTACCACTACGATAGGTTTCAATCCAATCTGCATGGCTTTCTGAAGCACGAAGCGGGTCTGCGGCATCGGACCTTCAAAAGCGTCCACCAGCAGAATACATCCGTCGGCCATGTTCAAGACACGTTCCACTTCTCCACCGAAGTCGGCGTGTCCCGGAGTATCGATAATGTTGATTTTTGTACCGTTGTAATTGATGGATACGTTTTTAGAAAGAATGGTTATACCTCTTTCACGCTCTAGGTCGTTGTTATCCAAAACCAGTTCACCGTTGGTCTGGTCGTTGCGGAACAGGTGTCCCGCCAGCATCATCTTGTCCACCAGAGTTGTTTTTCCGTGGTCAACGTGAGCAATAATGGCAATGTTTCTAATGTCTTGCATACTATACCTATATATAATTGTGTGCAAAATTACTGTTTTTCAGCGAAAGGCGGGTATTTTATGCAGGGTTTTTATATTTTTTGGCGGAAACTGGACTGCAGATGCCGGTCTTCATGGGGAAGAAACTTCCGTCAGGGCTTTCAAAGGAATTCTTCTTCCGGGTATGAAAAAAAGATGTAAAACGCTTGTAGTCTGAAAGATTATGCTTACCTTTGCATCCGCAAATCAAATTTATACATTTTAATAAATAGTCAAATTATGTATTTAGACGCAGCTAAAAAACAAGAAATCTTTGGAAAGTACGGAAAGTCTAACACTGATACTGGCTCACCTGAAGCGCAGATAGCATTGTTTTCATACCGTATTTCTCACCTGACTGAGCACATGAAGCTCAACAGAAAAGATTATAGCACTGAAAGAGCTTTGACAACTTTGGTAGGTAAGCGCCGTGCGTTGCTGAACTACTTGAAGGATCGCGATATCGAAAGATACCGTGCTATCGTTAAAGCACTTGGATTGCGTAAGTAATCCATTCTTTAGGAAAGGACTTAAGAAAAGCCGCTACTCTGAAAAGAGAAGCGGCTTTTTTATTGTTGTTTGTGTCCACTTGTGGGCATTCTCTAAGTTATTCTTATAATGGATAATACAGGTTTTTATCAGTCATTTTTTCGAGTACTTCATGCAGGTAGCGTGCAGATTCCCATTTGGCCATAGGCAGGTCGTGGAGCAGACAGTTACCGCAGTCTTTAGGGGTGGTACCCGGCACTTCACCTTCAAATTCGGCAACGAAGCGGAAGGTTTCTTGCATCAATTCTACAATGTCTTTTGATTCCAAGTCACCTTTCATCAGTAAATAATTGCCAGTGAGACAACCCATCGGTCCCCAATAGACAATTTTGTCACCCCATACAGGATGGTTACGCAGGAAGGTGGCGGCCAGGTGTTCGATGGTGTGCAATGCTCCCTGACCCAAGGCCGGTTCGCGGTTGGGCTCTTTCATTCGGATGTCGAAAGTAGTTACGGTGTCGCCTCCTACTTGGTCTTTTCTTGAGACATAAATACCGCGCAAAAGACGGATGTGGTCGATGGTAAAACTGGGTATTGTTTTCATATTTCTGTTTTTATTATAAATTTGCTGGTAATGAATGGAGGAAAATGCGGGTTACTTCGAATGAACGGTCGGCAATGGTGCTCCAGAAGTTGGTGTATTGTTCCCAATGATTGTCGGCACCCGGAGTGTCGCTGATAATGCGGAAACTGAGGAACGGTACCTTATATATATGACAAATTTGGGCGATAGCTCCTGATTCCATGTCGACGGCCAGTCCTGCGGGGAAAGCTGTCTTGATGGAGTTGAGCTCTTGGCGGTCGGTGATAAATTTGTCTCCGCTACAGATGAGTCCGCCGTGGATGGCTGTTTCTGTGTCTAATGACATGGCGCAGTTGAACAATGTGTCGTTGCCTTCGAACAGGGCAGGCAGTCCTTGGATTTGACCGTAGGCATTTCCTTCTCCACACCATACATCATGGTAGACGATTTGGCTGCCGGCAACTACATCCATTACTTTCAAACCACTGTCTATGCCTCCCGCCACACCGGTGCTGATAATGCAATCGGGGTGAAAGTTGCGGATTAGCTCCACCGTGCCGGCGGCGGCATTTACTTTTCCGATACCGCATTTCATCAGGATGACTGTGTTGTTTTGAATCGTTCCTTCCGTATACTGGAACGGTCCTTCGACATATTCTTTCTTGTTGGCGAGCAGTTGTTCCACTTGTTTCTGCTCGGAACTCATCGCAGTTATAATTCCTATTTTCATAATTCAACTTTATTTCAGGTGCAAATGTACGTAATTTATCAGAGTATATCGTATCTTTGCAGCGTTAATAAACAGATATACTTATGAACTTATTTAAAAGAATACTACCTGATATAGTAGTGATTATCTTATTTGCCGTCATCTCGTTTGTTTACTTTTTCCCGGCTGTGACCGAGGGACGTGTTCTGTCTCAGCATGATGCTGTGGCGGGAATCGGTGCCGGTGAGGAATCGAAAGAGTACTTGGAACGTACAGGAGAGCGTACACGCTGGACGAATTCGATTTTTGGAGGTATGCCTACTTATCAGATGGCTCCCAGCTACAATTCTACGGATATGTTGAAAGGGATGGAAAATTTGTATCATTTATATTTGCCTTCTTATGTGTGGTATGTGTTTGTGATGCTGCTGGGTTTCTATATTCTGATGCGTGCGTTTGATTTCTCGGTGTGGCTTGCTTCATTGGGAGCGATTATATGGGCTTTTTCGTCCTATTTCTTTATTATTATTGCGGCAGGTCATATCTGGAAATTTGTAACGTTGGCTTATATTCCGCCTACCATAGCCGGTATGGTGTTGGTTTACAGAGGAAAATACTTGTTTGGTGGATTACTGACGGCCATATTTGTAGCTTTGCAAATTGTATCGAACCACGTGCAGATGAGCTATTATTTTTTGTTTGTGATGTTGTTTATGGCAGTGGCTTTCGGGGTATCTGCTTATCAGAAGAAAGAACTACCCCGTTTTTTTAAGGCAACAGGTGTATTGGTAGTAGCAGGTGTATTGGGGGTATGTATCAATTTGTCAAATCTTTATCACACGTATGAATATAGTAAGGAAACCATGCGTGGAAAGAGCGAATTGGTGAAACCGGATACGCATAATCAGACAAAGGGTGGATTGGAGCGCGATTATATTACGCAATGGAGTTACGGCATCGGTGAGACCTTTTCTTTATTGGTGCCTAATGTGAAAGGTGGAGCATCGGTGCCTCTTGCTGCCAATGAGAAGGCGATGGAAAAGGCCAATCCGATGTATGGAAGTATTTACAATCAGCTTGGTCAGTATTGGGGTGAGCAGCCCGGAACGTCAGGTCCGGTGTATGTCGGGGCATTTGTAATGTTTCTGTTCATTTTAGGGTTATTTGTTGTAAAAGGACCGATGAAATGGGCACTTTTGGCTGCTACTGTATTGTCTGTATTGCTTTCTTGGGGAAAGAATTTTATGGGATTTACGGATTTCTTCCTTGATTATATTCCGATGTACGATAAGTTTCGTGCGGTATCTTCTATATTGGTTATTGCCGAGTTTACAATTCCGTTGTTGGCAATGTTGGCATTGAAGCAGATTATTGCACGTCCGCAAATCATGAAAGAACAGGCAAAGGCGTTTTATATCAGTTTTGGATTGACAGGCGGTATTGCTTTGCTGTTTGCACTGGCTCCACGCTTTTTCTTTCCTTCTTATGTGTCGAGCATGGAAATGCAGGCTTTGCAGAGTATTCCGGCTGACCAGTTGGCACCACTGATAGCCAATTTGGAAGAGGTTCGCGTAAGTATTTTCACGTCGGATGCCTGGCGTAGTTTCTTTGTGGTATCAATTGGGGCTGTGCTGCTGTGGCTTTATGGCATGGGTAAGCTGAAATCAGAGTTGACTATTGGTGTATTGTTGTTGCTCTGCCTGGTGGAAATGTGGAATGTAAACAAACGCTATCTGTATGATGCACAGTTTGTACCTCAAACGGTTCGAACGGAAAGCTTCCGGCCGACGGAAACGGATAAGGCTATTTTGGAGGATAAGACATTGGATTATAGGGTACTGAACTTGGCTTCGAATACATTTAACGAGAATAATACTTCTTATTGGCATAAGAGCATAGGTGGTTATCATGCCGCTAAATTGCGCCGTTATCAGGAAATGATAGAGGAACATATCACTCCGGAAATGAGTAATTTGTTCAAGGCTGTGTCTGAAGCCGGCGGCGATATGGCGAAAGTAGATGCGTCTGCGTTTCCGGTATTGAATATGCTGAATACTCGTTATTTTATTTTTCCCCTACAGGGTGGAAAGACTATGCCTATACAAAATCCTTATACTTTAGGTAATGCATGGTTTGTGGACAAAGTGCAGTATGTGAATAATGCGAACGAGGAAATAGAATCTTTACATAAAGTGATGCCCGCGAAGGTGGCAGTAGTTGACAAGAAGTTTGCCGAGCAGGTAAAGCCGGTGGCGGTGTCTGATTCGTTGCGTTTCGTTAAGCTGGTGGCATACGAACCGAATGACTTGAAATATGAGGTAAGCTCGGAGAAGGGTGGAGTTGTTGTTTTCTCCGAAATCTATTATCCGGGTTGGCAGGCTTATATCGACGGAGTTGAGGCTCCTCACGGCAGGGCAGACTATATTTTACGTGCTATGAATGTGCCGGCAGGAAAACATACGGTTGAGTTCAAGTTCGACCCGAAGTCATTGCATATGACGGAAACAATTGCTTTTGTCGCACTGGGATTGCTGGCAATGGCGGTGCTGCTGTTGCTGGTGTTACAGGGAAAAGCTCTTTGGGGAAAGAAGGGATAAAGAATGGGCAGGAGGAAACTTGTCAAAGGGGAGTTGCGGAGCTCACTTTGTTTTGGAAAGCTTTATGATGCTCATCATCATTCTCTTATTATATTAACCGGAGCAATGGCTTTCATTTATAAGCCAGACGCACTGCAAACCAAGCATGATGCAACACGGTGCTGACCAATCCGTAATGCTTCGCCATGATGTGGAAACGCTCTTTCAGTGAGGCTTTATGGTTTCGGGTGGTCATTCCTTCGTTCAGATAATCAATGAGGGTGAGATGTGTATTATGCAATACTTTCGCCTTCTTCATGATACGGATGCACCAATCAAAGTCTGCCGAAAAGCGGTATTGTAAATCGTATGGTTCTTCTAAGGCCAGTTCTCTGCGTGCAAAGAAGGCTTGATGGCAGACCAACATTCCTTTTTTGAAACTCTTCCAGTGAAGTGTTTCGGGAGCAGAAAGACGTCGCTTGTAAAGGAAATGTCCTTCATCGTCTACTATGTCCGTTTCGCCATAAATCACATCCGGCAGTATTGTTCCGGTCAGGGAATGAACGATTCGTAAAAGTGTATCATCTTCATGAAGTCCGTCTCCTGCATTCAGAAAACAAAGGTAATCTCCTGTTGCCAGTTTGATGCCTTTATTCATGGCATCATACAAGCCTTTGTCGGGTTCGCTGACAAGGGTATGTATGTGCTCTTTATATTTGTTGACAATGCTCAACGTGCCATCGGTGGAACCTCCGTCTACAATGATATATTCCACGTTCTTATAAGATTGGGTAACAATGCTTTGTATCGTGTCTTCCAGCACTTTCTCCGCATTATAGGTCACGGTGATGATGGAAAACTTGGGATGAGGATGAATATTATGCATGGCTTCCTGTAATCTTATTATAGATATCGATATATCTCATTGAGATAATACTTTCGGAATAACTGGAGAGTGCTTTCCGGCAAGCTTCTTCACTCAGGTTATCGTATTCGCCTTCGGTCAATGTCCACCGGATGCCATTGGCGAGGTCTTTAGCCGATTGATATTCGGCCACGTATCCATTGTGCAGATGGTCTATCATTTGGGGAATGCCTCCTACATTGAAACCTACGCAGGGAATGCCACATGCCATCGCTTCTACAATGGTGTTGGGAAGATTGTCCTGCAAGGAGGGAGTGACATATAGGTCGACAGCATTGTAGATATCCACCAGTTCCTTTTCGTTGCTCACATAGTTCATCGGGTAAATAGGGAAAGGGAATAAGGAAGCATACTGTTCGGCTTGTTTGCCAAACACCACGACCCCCAATTGTTTACTTAATCCGGGGTCTTGTGAGGCTAGAATTTTACATGCTTCCACCAAATAGTCAATGCCTTTTCGCTTATCTGTGATTTTTACCGAGCCGAAGAGCAATAATTTCTTGTCTTGCGGCAGATGGCATTTCTCCCGTGCCTGTTTCTTGTTGCGCGGTTTGAACAGGTTGGTGTTGATGGCATTGGGAATATTGGTAATGGTCTGTCCTTTCAGCAGTTCACTTTGTTTGGCCATTCCTTCCAGCCAACGGCTGCATGCCACGAATGTGATGTTTGCCCCGTCAAAAAGCTTTCTTTTTTTCTCGAAAGTGCGATAGGAAAGGTCTTTCTTTCCTCCTTTGAATAACAAAGGGCAGTAATGGCATTCTTTGGTATATTTATCACAATCACTTGCGTAATGGCAAATGCCTGTAAAAGGCCACATATCGTGCATGGTCCATACGATGGGCTTTCCCGACTCGATGATGCGGCGTATATCTGTCAGTGAGAGCATACCTTGGTTAATCCAATGCAGATGAATCACATCTGCCTGATTGAACTCGGGGAGTGCGGAAATGTTTGTACCCGTGTTGGCAATGTCGACAGCAAAAAGATTATGTTTTTTAAATCGGTTTGCTTTCCAGATGACGATGCGCTCCCAGATGAATTGCCATACTTTCCACCACGATTTTTTCAGTTGCACCACACTGATTTGGTCAGTCTGCTTGTCGCGGACAAGCATCTTGGCTTTTATACCATTGTTCTTCAGGGCTTCCATCAGGCGGTGGGCTGCAATGGCGGCTCCTCCTATTCGCTCAGACGTATTGATGATAAGTACTCTCATGTGCATTAACGTTTATGCAAAGGTACGTTTTTTAGAAGAAATGTTTGGTATCTTTTTGCCTTTTTATGCTCCGAAATCTCCTTTTAAAGTTCGTTTGATACGCCGGATGGCTTTGGCCATAAATGAGTTGGTCCGTGCATAATAGTTGACATAGGCCTGGCGTGCTTGTAAATTCTCAACGACCGGAGTGATGGGAACGAGAGGCAATTCTTTCATATATAAATTGGAGGCGTAAAGATTTCCTCCCCCACAATTTGTTCCGCTTCCGTCAAATCCGTTGTTCTGTATCAGTGATTTGCCTACATTTAACGATAGAATGTCTTTTAGAAATAAAGATGCATTCCAGCGAATAGCCCATGAATTATTTTTGCCTTCCGTTTGCCGGCGAAGCATACGGGTATAACCATATTTACCATTGAAATCAAAGGTATAGGTTAACTTTCGTTTTTCCAGCTCATTTAAGAGTGCTTTACCGTCAGGATTGAAATATTTCCAAGCGCGATCCCAGGTTGCCCAGCCCCAGCTTCCGGTCCATTTAATAAGAAAAGTATCCGGTAACGATGGGTCCTGAGTAAAGTCGCAAGCTTGTATATGTCCTATCTGGGGCTCGTCTTTATACATTTCCAGTGCGCTGTTCATAAATTGCAGGAAGTAAGGGGCGGTTACCAGATCATCTTCCAATACAATGGTGCGTCCGTATGCATTGACTTGTGTGGTAACTCCGTCAATAATACTTCGTGCCAAACCATAGTTCTTTTCACGTTCTATGATGTGTACCTTTTTAAATCCATTGACGGAGTGGATAAAACTGCGCACTTCGTTTACCGATTTGCAATCTTCGGGGCTACGGGCCGCATCCGAGTAAATAAACAGCTCGCTTTCGGCAGCCAAAGTATTGTGCAACAGTGCTTCTATTGCACGTTTTGCATGTGCAGGACGATTATATACAAATAGAAGAATGGGGGCTAGCATCATATTATCTGAGTTTTAGGAAATATAAGTTATCAAATAATCTGTTCCATCGGCTATAAGTCCTTGGTTTGGATAATCCTCGTTTTTCTTTTAGGCAGTTGATGAGTGATTGAAGTGGTGCGTCAAAAAAGTAAGTGTGCAGTACCTGACGTTGCTTCTGCTGTAAAGTCCGATATAATTCGGGGTCATTTTCTAGTCGGTTGATGAGTGATATCATTTCATCCATGGTTTTCACATTGCATTCATCAATAATCAGCTCGTGGTGAATTACCTCATCACGGTTCATGATAGCGAGTGTGCCAAGTGATACGGCTTCGGCTACGGAGTTTCCTCGGATACTCCGACCTCCCATTTTGACAAAATATTTGGCGTCATAAATGTTTTTCAGGTTATCTGCTATTTTCTGTTGATGCAGGATAATTTCATATCCGGCATCCGCCAACGGTTGAAAATGGTCGGGTATGCGTGTTACCGGTCGTTCTGTAGTTGAATTGATTTCCATAAAGATACCTTTTCTTGCAGAAGGTCTGCCTAAGTATTGTTGCATAATTTTCTCTAAAGTATCTTTTGCAACAAAGGTATAGGGAAAATCTATAGCGCCACATTTATGCGATATTCTGCCCCTTGCCATTTGGTTGAGAGTGGCATCGTATCCAAACCTGGCTTTTCCGGTAGCCATATTAGCCTCGCCTATCATATAAGCGAAAAGCGTTTGTGGATATTTCAATATCAATTGTGTGGGAAGACTTATATTGATGGAAATAACAATATCGTATTGTCCCCAGTCTATAGTATAGCAGCTGACAGCATATTTCCCGTTCGGGTACGGACTTCCCGGACTTTTAAATTCTTGCCCGGGTATTTTATCCAGCGTTTCGGTTTTAAGCAAATGCAAATAAGGAGCTATATGTGGGATGACTTTCTGATAAATCCGGGTTTCTTTATTGGACTCTTCTTTTACAATATAGAAATCCGCATTCAGGTCGCTCATTAGTGCTATGGGACCTACACGTCCCATAGATGAGAACAAAATTTGACCCGGATCTTTTTCTGTAACAGGGCAAACGTACAGATCTTGATAGACCTCTTGCTTAACTAATGCTATTTTGAGTTTATTCATGATTCTGTCAGTTAAAAACGTTGTTAATAGCTTTTAATAGAGCTTCCAGATAGCCTCTTCCGAACTTTAAATCCGGTTCCATGTAGTTTCCTTCTGCCCATTCATTCCAAGATTTCAGAAAGACAATGCGTTCTTCCTTCGGTTTGTGTATGACATTACGGAAAGTTCTTTCCGCATGTTCCTCAAACTTTTTCGGCGTGGAATTGATTAATATATGTCCGGATCGTCCCGAACGGGGAGAATGGTCCCAGTTGGGAATCAGTGTAGGGTAACAGTCTGTGTTTTGGTCTTCCGGTCCTGAAAAGTATCGGGCGGCTCTTTCATAGTCTATTCTTTGTCCCTGATGGAAGGTGATGCGCTGGAATTTGGTTTTGATACGTCCTAAGAGGCTATAGTTCTTTTGGAACACATCAAACAGACGTACCAGATTGGTGGCGTTAAACCCCCATTGGCGGAATAAAGGCAATTCCTCTGTTTTACTGGTATGCCCCACAAAATGAATGCGGAAACCATGAGGCTCGGCCAGTTTTTGCCAAAGTTCGATAAAATGTGCTATATCAGGCACTTTCATGGGAGCATAAATCATAAACAGTGGCTCACCGTTTACACGGATATAGCGCGGATCTTTGAATGCCGGGAGGACAGCATTGAAATGGGCGATATAATCTTCGTCACCCGGATATAATTGCTCCATTAACATTTTGTTCCCTCCCTCTTTGTTAAACTGTTTATCTTCCCAGCTATGGTTGGCCCATGCCAGGCAAAAGGGGAAATCAGGTTCTCCCGAAGCCAAAACTTCTTGAAACGGACGTTGTAATAATTGTCTGCCGTTACCGAACCAGTAATGCCAATAGCAGAAGCCTTCTATTCCATATTGACGTGCTAATTCTGCTTGCTCACGGCGGGTTTCGGGAACTCTCAAATCATAATATCCTAAGTCGGCCGGAACCTTGGGTTGGTAATGCCCTTTAAACAAAGGTTTGGCTTTGCCCACATTGGTCCATTCCGTAAATCCTTTCCCCCACCATTTATCGTTCTCGGGGGTAGGATGGAACTGTGGCAGGTAAAATGCAATGACCCGTACTTTATATTTATTCTTTTCCATTTTTAATTAGTTCTATCAGTTGACTCGCCTCGGCCGGAGTGTGCAGAGGAGTATACAGTTGTTTCAAGTTCTTTTTTAATATATCGTGTGAAATATCTTTCAGATATGTATCTTTTACAAGCTCTATCACTTCCCGGGGTAAACGATAGCGGATTATCTTGGCCGGATTTCCTCCTACAATGGCATAAGGAGGCACATCACGGGTGACTACTGAACCGGCGGCTATAATGCTTCCTTTCCCGATGGTTACTCCCGATAAGATGAGGGCGCCATAACCAATCCAAACTTCATCTTCTATTATAACGGCCCCTTTGCTCACACTGTCTTTCGGACAGTGTCCATTGGTTAACAATGATTGAATAGGGTAAGTGAAAAGCGTTTCTGTCTGATGGTTTCCACTCAAAATGAAGTGAACATCGGGAGCAATGGACACATAATTTCCTATTTGCAGGAATTCTGTTTCGGGCAAATAACTTAAAATATGCAGTTCGCCATACGTGTCTTTTCCTACTTGCACAGATTTTATGGGAAAACGGTTCATGGCAACAGTGCGATTATGGCGGTTTTGCTTTCGCCATTTTTTCTGAAAACAGGCAAACTCCCATTTCCGTGCATAATGGCGTATGAGCGGAATACGATGCAGAATATTAACCATGGTATTTCTTTTTTATTTTTCTGATAAAGCGGGATAAGCTGTATTTTTTCAGTCTTTGTGTAAAGAATAAGGGCTGCATGAGCAGATAGTAACCAAGTTGGTTGGCTTGGTGACAACCGGTCAGCCATTCTTTGTATTTGTATACGAAAGGTGAGTTCCATGGCTTTTCTCTTCCCGGGTAATGCAATTGTACCACTTGTTCACGCATCTCGTTGTAAGCTTTTATGGCAACTTGTTTGTCTTGAAAAGAGGCATTATTGGGGTTGAATTTCACCCTTTGCGGGTCTTCATGGAATTGAAACGCACAAACTACATATTTGTAAGGCATGAAACGAAGATATGGAGCACAGCATAATGCGATGCAGTCTTGTTCAGGCAGTATCAGGCGGTTTAAATTGTTATGGAAAAACTGTGTCAGTTCTATTTGCTTGTTGTCCTCACGTATGCATTTCAGGTTTATAAGCATATAGCCGGCCGATATTTCATAATCAGATATCAACCGGATTTCTTCCTGTGTAAATTCTTTAGCATAACGCGGCAAGTTTGTATTTTCCTGAATAGGACGTGTGCCGGCATAATAAAATTTCTCATTCGGATAAAGAAAGAAGGAAGAAGATATATCGGCTGTAAAGAGTACATCTACATCAGAAAAGAGAATTCGCTCATACTGAGGAAACATTTCCGCAGCTGTCAGTTTATAGAATATCTCTTTTGAAAAATGCGACTTATTACGCAATTTATCCCATGCCGTGTCATAATGGGAAGCATTTTTAAACTGTATATTGGCATTATGGAAGTGAGAGACAACTTTTTTTATTCGTTGTATATGATGTGGCTGGAGGTCGGTATGTACTACGTAGAGCTGATACTGATATTCGGGTGCGGCATTAGTCAACAAAGAATGGAAAGCAACACAGGCTGCAAGTACATAATAACGGTCGAATGTAAAGAATATAGGTATTGTTTCCATATCTTTTCTTTGTTGAAATGCTATTTTGCTACAAAGTAAAGGAGATTTTATCAGAAAGTCAAATATTATTTCTTTTTTGACAGATAGTTTATGACTTCTTTAAAAGTTGCAGACTTGCTCAATTGCATGATTATAATGTATAGTCCGGCTGTAATGGCAATTTTGGCTGTTAAGATTAGATAGAGGTTATCGATAGATCGGGTGAGAAAGTAGGCAGCACCCATGCAGCTTACTGCAATAACTCCGAAAGGAACGACATCTTTTAGTGCATCCCATAAAGTGAGGTGTATCTCTTTCCATATAAAGTAATGCCACACGAACAGCCAACTGATATTGATGCTGATATAGGCAAAAATCATCGTTCGGATGCCATAAGGGTAGCATAGCAGGGCAGTTGCAATTTGTATGATTCCCAGGAAAATGGTATTCCACATGAAGATATCCGATTTTCCCTTACTGATTACAAGGTTGGAATAAAGATTCTGAATGGGAAGAAAAGCACTTCCGATACAAAGAATCTGCATGATGATTGCACTTTCGTTCCATTTGTCTGTAATGGTTATTGTGATGAGTTCGGGAGCGATGAGTGAAAGACCGAACAAAGCGGGGAATGATATAAAAGCTGTAAAGCGGAGCATCTTGCGAAACACGCGGCATTGGCGTTCTGTATCTTCCGACACATTGCGCAATACAGGTTGGGCTATTCCGTTTATCGTACCTAGTATGGTAGAATATCCCATGGATGTCCATTTATTGGCTTGATTGAAATACCCCACTTCCTCTTGACTGTAAAAACGACCTAATATGACAGTCAGCATGTTGTTGTTTATATTCGAGAATATATTGGTTATTAATATCTTACAACTGAAGTTGATCATGCTTTTCAGTGGCTTGAAAGAAATATGTAGCGTTGGTTTCCAGCCGGAATAGCGCCAAAACAGAATGGTATTGCTGGTCACGTATACCAACCCTTGTGTTGCTATTCCCCAATATGCCATTCCGCAAAGAGCCAATGTGACTCCTGTTATGTTTGACAGTATCAGACCGGTCAGTTGGATAAAAGCTTTCTGTTTTACTTTAAGATTACGGAATAAATAGGCATTGTGTGCTATGCCGAGACTGGCTATAAAAAAGCCAAGGAAAGTATACCGTGCCAATGGTATCAATGCCGGAGTATGGTAAAACTCTGCAATGTATGGGGATAAGAAAAATAATAATATGTAAAGCAGCCCACTTGTAAACAAACTGAACCAAAAGACTGCATTGTAGTCTTCATGGCTGATATTTTTCTTATTGGCAAGTGCGGCGGTAAATCCGCTTTCCTGCAGGGTGGAAGCAATCAGTGAGAATATGCTGAGCATCCCTATCATACCATAGTCTTCGGCATCAAGGATACGGGCTAATGCAATCCCGAAAATAAGATTGAGCAACTGCTGCATGCCGTTGCTCAGTCCTCCCCAAAAAAGTCCTTTTGCGGTCTTGTCTTTCAAAGATTGCTCTGTCATAATCTGTTCTTATCGTTTTGCCTATGGTATGCTTCTTCAGCTTCTTTGTCTGAAGACAATGCTGATGAAAACCAATGAGGATGTGCCAAAAGTAATCAGCCTATCATTTTGGCACACCCTCACGAAGAGTATCTCTTCTTATAATGATTATTTAACTTCACTTCCCGGTTTTACCTCTTTTAATAGAGAGGTAACGGCCAGTGAACCGTCAAAGTTCTCGGCGCTTAGAATCATGCCTTCGCTTACCAAGCCGTTTTTGAATTGGCGGGGAGCCAGGTTTGCAATGAACAACACTTGTTTTCCTACCAGTTCTTCCGGGGTGTAGTGCTGGGCGATACCGCTGACAATGGTACGGTTCTCCAGTCCGTCGGCAATCTTGAACTTCAGCAGTTTCTTCATCTTGGGAACTGTTTCACATTCCAGTACGGTTCCTACACGGATATCCAACTTCTCGAACTCTTCAAAAGAAATAGTCGGTTTGATAGGATTAGCCTTATAGCTTGCAGCCTCATTCTCTTTTTTAGTAGCCAACAATTTGTCTACCTGTGCCTGAATTGTTTCGTCTTCTATCTTCTCGAACAGCAATTCAGCCTTATTCAGTTGATGACCTTCTGCCAACAGGTCGGTACGTCCCAACTGCTCCCATTCAAAGGTATCCATATTCAACATCTTACGAAGTTTTTCGCTGCTGAACGGCAGGAACGGTTCGAATGCAATGGCCAGATTAGCTACCAGTTGCAATGCTATATTCAGGATAGTGGCCACGCGCGGCATATCGGTCTTGGCAAGTTTCCACGGTTCGGTGTCTGCCAGATATTTGTTACCGATACGTGCCAGATTCATTGCTTCTTTCTGAGCATCGCGGAACTTGAAGACATTCAGCAGTTTTTCTACTTCCGCTTTTACATCTGCAAATTCCTTCAGTGTATCCTTGTCATATTCTGTCAACTCTCCGCAGGCGGGAACGCATCCGTTAAAGTATTTCTGAGTCAGCACCAAAGCACGGTTCACAAAGTTTCCGTACACGGCTACCAACTCATTGTTGTTGCGTGCCTGAAAGTCTTTCCATGTGAAGTCATTGTCCTTCGTTTCGGGAGCATTGGCAGTCAGTACATAGCGAAGCACGTCCTGCTTTCCGGGGAAGTCCTGTAAATATTCGTGCAGCCATACAGCCCAATTGCGGGATGTGGAAATCTTATCTCCTTCCAAGTTCAGGAATTCGTTGCTTGGCACATTATCGGGCAAAATGTAACTGCCTTCCGCTTTCAACATAGCCGGAAATACGATGCAATGGAACACGATATTGTCTTTTCCGATGAAATGAATCAGACGTGTTTCGGGGTCTTTCCACCATGTTTCCCAACTGTCGGGCAGTAATTCTTTGGTATTTGAAATGTACCCGATAGGAGCGTCAAACCATACATAAAGCACTTTCCCTTCCGCTCCTTCCACGGGAACGGGGATACCCCAATCCAGGTCACGGCTTACGGCACGCGGCTGCAAGCCCATGTCCAGCCAGCTCTTGCACTGTCCGTACACGTTGGGACGCCATTCTTTGTGGTCTTCCAGAATCCATTTGCGCAACCAGCCTTCGTGCTTGTCCAACGGCAAATACCAATGTTTGGTTTCACGCATCACGGGCTTACTGCCACTGATGGCACTTTTCGGATTAATTAAATCGGTGGGTGATAATGAAGTACCACACTTTTCGCATTGGTCACCGTATGCACCTTCTGCGTGACAATGGGGACATTCACCTGTGATATATCGGTCGGCCAAAAACTGGTGAGCCTCTTCATCATAATATTGTTCAGATGTCTTTTCGATAAATTCTCCTTTGTCATACAGCGTTTTGAAAAACTCGGAAGCCAGTTCGTGATGTGTCTTTGATGAAGTACGGGAGTAAACATCGAAAGAAATTCCGAATTCTTTAAAAGAGTCTTTAATCAGTGTATGATAGCGGTCGACCACATCCTGAGGGGTAATTCCTTCTTTTTTGGCACGGATGGTGATGGGTACCCCATGTTCATCTGAACCTCCGATGAACAGTACGTCTTCTTTTTTCAGGCGAAGATAGCGTACATAGATATCTGCAGGAACATATACACCTGCCAAATGGCCAATGTGCACCGGACCGTTGGCATAAGGCAGTGCCGAGGTGACGGTGGTTCTTTTGAATTTCTTTTCCATATTATGTATGTGCTTTTTGTTATTTCTGATAGTAAGGTGCAAAGGTAATGATTTTTAGTGAAGTAAATGGAATATGAGACTATTTCTTTCTGTATTTTTGGTTGGGATGTCCGGGGATTTCGGGATATAGTCTTTCTATTTAGATTATTGCTAATCATATCTTTTAGTATATGATTTTGCAGATATTTGCTGTTCTTATTGACTCTTTGAGCTAATTCTTCCAATGAAGTATAGTCTTTGCAGTTATTGCAAATCAAATTATATAGCTCGTCTTGACTTAATCTTTGTTTGGTACTATTACTTGCAACATTGCTTATGTTTGAAGCATATAGGTGATACTTTGTTCCTCTGCCGTTGCCTGTAGAAGAAAGGAAATGCCTTTTACATAATTCTTTTAATATCAGTGAAATATCTGCTTTGTGCAGATTGAGGACAAAGGGAAGAATAAGCCGTTTCCCAAGGTCGGTCAAGGTCTTTTAAACGGAAGATTATTACAGTCTGCGGCAATGGACT
>OOAQ01000439.1_pt1 | contig 35091 bp, 24 predicted proteins | sample 1671051 | NCBI WGS metagenome assembly OOAQ01 (sample SAMN06348117, study PRJEB24527) | human gut metagenome | biome: human gut; feature: ankylosing spondylitis patient; material: feces | host: Homo sapiens | place: China | collected 2015-10
TTCGCCAGAGGCTCCCCTCGGTAGGGGAGCTGTCTGCGAAGCAGACTGAGAGGTTGTATGAGGGAGAGCCTGCCCCACGCCGCAGGCGTAACGAAGAGGTTTAAGACCGTCTCACAAAATCAATGTGAGATGGTCTCTTTTCTTTTTTGATTTGTTCGTTGTATCCAACTATTTGTGAGAGATGCACAAATATATCAGCTTTGATTTGTAAGAGCAAAACCGAATATCCACGCCATTCGACCGATTATCGCAACGGTCTTGCGAAAGGAAAAGTCTTTGATAAAATAATAGCGAAAGACAGAAAAACGACCGCACAACAGAGAAAACGCTACAGATACACGGGAGGAAAACGAATGCGAAGCATCGCCAAGCTCATGCAGGACTGGCAGTTCACCGGGCCGGACGGCAAGACCACTCTGGTGGAGCTGCCCCACACTTGGAACGCAAAAGACGGCCAGGACGGCGGCAACGATTACTGGCGCGGCACCTGCACCTACAGCACCACCTTTGCCGCTCCGGCGTTCGATGCAGCTTCGCAGGAAGTCTGGCTGCAGTTCGAGGGCGTCAATTCCAGCGCCAAAGTTCTGCTGAACGGCAGGAACATCTGCACCCACGACGGCGGCTACTCCACCTTCCGTGTCCATGTCTCCGACCTGCTGGCAAAAGACAACCAGCTCACCGTCGAGGTGGACAACAACATCAACGACCGCATCTACCCCCAGAAGGCCGACTTTACATTCTACGGCGGCATCTACCGCGACATCAGCCTGATGGTGGTCAGCAAGAACCACATCGCTCTGGGCCACTTCGGCGACACCGGCGTCAAGATCACCCCCGCCCTCAAGGACGGCAAGGCTGACATCCGGGTCGAGACCCTCGTGGAAGGTGAGGGCGCTGTCTCCGTCGAGCTGCAGGACGCAGCCGGCAGCATCGTGGCCAGGGCTGAGGGCGCAGACGCTCAGCTCCACTTGGACGCTCCCCACCTCTGGGACGGCGTGAAGGACCCCTATCTCTACACCTGTGTCGTCCGCCTGAGCAGCGACGGCACCGTGGTGGACGAAGTTTCCACCCGCGTGGGTCTGCGCACCTTCTCGGTGGACTCCAGGAACGGCTTCTTCCTCAATGGCCGTCCCTATCCGCTCCACGGCGTCTCCCGCCATCAGGACCGCAAGGGTGTGGGCAACGCCATCACCCGTGGGATGCACGATGAGGATATGGCTCTCATCCGGGAGCTGGGTGCCAACACCGTCCGGCTGGCCCACTACCAGCACGACCAGTACTTCTACGACCTCTGTGACCAGTACGGCATGGTGGTCTGGGCTGAGATCCCCTACATCTCCGAGCACCTGCCCAATGGCCGCGCCAACACCATCAGCCAGATGAAGGAGCTCATCTACCAGAACTACAACCACCCCTGCATCGTCTGCTGGGGCGTCTCCAATGAGATCACCATCTCCACCAGGGACAAGGCCGACATGCTCGACAATCACCGCGAGCTGAACGACCTGTGCCACAAGATGGACTCCACCCGCCTGACCACGCTGGCCTGCTACGCCATGTGCGGCCCCTTCAACCCGGTGGCCCACATCACCGACCTCGTCAGCTGGAACCTCTACCTCGGCTGGTATGTGCCGGGCCTGTTCCTGAACGACCTGTGGATGGACTTCTTCCATCTGGTCTACCCGGGCCGTCCTCTGGGCTTCTCCGAGTACGGTGCCGAGGGTATGCCGAACCTCCACAGCTCGAAGCCCCGCCGCGGCGACCACACTGAAGAGTATCAGGCAAAGTATCACGAGTACATGCTCCGCTGCTTCGACCGGCATAAGTGGATGTGGGCGACCCACGTCTGGAATATGTTCGACTTTGCAGCCGACGCCCGCGACCAGGGCGGCGAGCCGGGCATGAACCATAAGGGCCTCGTCACCTTCGACCGGAAGACCCGGAAGGACAGCTTCTACCTCTACAAGGCATGGTGGAGCGACGAGAACTTTGTCCACATCTGCTCCAAGCGGTTCACCGACCGCACGGAGAGCGAGATGGAAGTGAAGGTCTACTCCAACCAGAAGTCCGTCGCCCTCTACGTCAACGGCGAGAAGGTCGGCGAGCAGACCGGCGAGCACGTCTTCAGCTTCCGTGTGCCGCTGACCGGCGAAATCGAAGTCAGGGCTGTGGCCGGTGACTGCACCGACACCGCTTCCTTCCGTCATGTGGACACCCCGAATCCCAGCTACAAGCTGGTCAAGACCAAGTCCAAGAGTGCAAACTGGGTCTGATCTGTGAAACATTCCGCCGACCGGCGGTTGTTATAGAAAAAAGGAGGAGAATCCGTGAAAAACACCAAACCGAAAGTACGGCTGTGGTCTGTTCTCACCGGCCTGACGGCGATCCTGACCGTCGCTGCCATCGTGGGCAACATCATCGCAAACCAGTACGCTACCACCATCAACGTCGCTCTGAATGCATCTACCTATAAGATCATCCACGGCGAGAATACCGGCGATACCGAATACTTCAAGAAGGGCTTTGCTTCCAATGAGGAGCGCGAGGCTTACGAGGCCGAACTGTGCGCGACGGTCGAGGCCGAGGGCGCAGCTCTGCTGAAGAACGAGAACAATGCCCTGCCTCTGGCCAGCGGCGCTAAGGTCAGCCTGTTCGGCCACGGCTCTGTGGACCTGATGTACGGCGGCACCGGCTCCGGCTCTGTCGATACCAGCAAGGCTCCCAACCTCAAGCAGGCTCTGGAAGCTCAGGGCATCACCATCAACCAGACCCTGTGGGACCTGTACAGCTCTGACTCCATGATGAGTAAGTACAGCCGCCTGACCCCCGCTTCCATCTCCGATACTCTGGAGGGGAACACCCAGTACGCTGTCAACGAGGCTCCCTGGAGCGCTCTGTCCAGCGCTGAGTCCAGCTTTGCTGAGTACGGCGACGCTGCGATCGTGGTCCTCTCCCGCTCCGGCGGTGAGGGCGCAGACCTTCCCAGCGGCGAGAATGGTACCAACGACAGCTGGATCTCCGGCCAGGAGGGCGACGGCAACTACCTCGCTCTGTCCGCTGAAGAGATCGAGCTGCTGCAGAATCTGAAGGCTCTGAAGGACAACGGTACCTTCAAGTCCATCGTCGTCCTCATCAACAGCTCCAACGCCATCGAGCTGGACTTCCTCAACCCCGAGATCTGCGGTGAGGACTACGGCATCGACGCTGCTATGTGGATCGGCGACGTGGGCCAGACCGGTATCAACGGTGTGGGCCAGCTGCTGTCCGGCGCTGTCACTCCCTCCGGCTCTCTGGTCGATACCTATCTGTACGACAACATGGCAAACCCCGCTATGTACAACTTCTACACCCAGGCTTACCCCAACGCAGCAGAGTACAACCTGCTGACCGAGGGTCCTGACGTGCAGGGTATGTACAGTGTCTACCAGGAAGGCATCTACCTGGGCTACCGTTACTTCGAGACCCGTTACGAGGATGTCGTCATGGGTACCGCCAAGGCTGGCGATTACAACTGGGCAACCACCGTTGCTTACCCCTTCGGTTACGGCGACAGCTACACCACCTTCGCATACTCCAACTTCAACGTGACCGAGTCTGACGATGCCTTCACCGTCACCCTGAAGGTCACCAACACCGGCAAGACCTTCTCCGGCAAGGAGACCGTTCAGATCTACTTCCAGTCTCCCTACACCGCTTACGACAAGGCAAACGGCATCGAGAAGGCTGCTGCTGAGCTGTGCGGCTTCGCAAAGACCGACGTGCTGGCTCCCGGCGCTTCTGAGGACGTGACCATCACTGTCCCGAAGAGCGAGCTGCGCACCTACGACGCGAACAACGCCAAGACCTACATCGTGGACGCTGGTGACTACTACTTCACCGCTGCCACCGATTCCCACAACGCAGTCAACAACATTCTGGCTGCCAAGGGCTATACTGTCGAGAACACCAATGGCCGCATGACCGAGGACGGCAGCACCGACCTCGTCTGGAAGTGGACCAACGACACCCTCGACACCACCACCTTCTCCACCGGCGCAAATGGCACTGCCATCACCAACCTGTTTGACGAGTCCGACCCCAACAAGAGCAGCGACGCTCCCGGCAGTGTGACCTGGATGAGCCGCTCTGACTGGACCGGCACCATCCCCACTGCTCCCGCACAGCTGACCGCCAACGAGACTCTGGCTGCAAGCCTCGCCTTCACCCAGTACGACGGCTCTGAGGCCAACAGCGTCGAGATGCCCACTCTGGGCGCCAAGAACGGCCTGACCCTCGCTTCCATGATCGGCAAGGACTTCGATGATCCCGAGTGGGATACCCTGCTGGACCAGCTGACCTACAGCGAGATGGTCAACACCATCACCCTCGGCTTCCACAACACCGCAGCCGCTGCCTCCATCGGCAAGACTGCTACCAAGGACGAGAACGGCCCTCAGGGTCTGACCGCTGCCCTGACCGGTGGTGCATCCGCAATGTGCTACACCTCCGAGGACGTCATGGCTGCTACCTTCAATGTTGACCTCATCAACGAGGTCGGCAGGTGCATCGGCGAGGACTGCCTGGCCATGGGTTACTCCGGCCTGTACGGCCCCGGCATCAATATGCACCGCACCGCTTACTCCGGCCGTAACTTCGAGTACTACTCTGAGGACCCGTTCGTGGCTGGCACCATCTGCGCTGCTGAGGTGCAGGGCATCCAGTCCAAGGGCGTCTACGTCTACCTGAAGCACGTCGCCCTGAACGACTCCGAGACCAGCCGCCGCGGTGTCAACACCTGGCTGAACGAGCAGACCGCTCGTGAGATCTATCTGGAAGTCGCTGACAAGGCCATCACCGATGGCGGCGCCTGGAGCGTCATGACCGGCTTCAACCGCTGGGGTGCTACCTGGTGCGGCGCGAACGCCAACCTGCTGACCGGCTTCCTGCGCGGCGAGCTGGGTATGCGCGGCATGTGCATCACCGACTACTCCGGTTCCAGCCAGTACATGGACCTGGTGGACGGCCTCATCGCCGGCTCCGACATCTGGGACAGCCCGACGCCCAAGATCCACACCACCAAGGCTGCAAACTATGAGAACGATGCCTACATCGTCACTCAGATGCGCAATGCGATGCACCACATCCTCTACACCGTGGTCAACTCCAACGCCATGAACGGCTGGGCTTCCACCGATACCCTGAAGACCATCACCCCGTGGTGGCAGACCGCCATCTATGCGCTCATCGCAGTGCTGGCCGTCCTGACCATCCTGTGCGCATGGCAGCTGAGCAAGGCCCTCAAGGCTAAGAAGAGCATGGTCGATACCGCTCCCGCAGCTGACCAGAAGTAATTCCGGCGCAGATTTCCGCAACCGTCAAGAACGAATGGCAGCCTGTCCCCCAGAACGGCGGGCAGGCTGCCGTTTTTTATAAGAAAAAAAGGAGACACCGCAAATGGGTGAACAAACCGCAAAGGCGCCGGGCCTGAACCGCGCCAAGACCTACCAGCTGGTGCTGTTCCCGCTGAACAACGGCGCAACGAACGTGTACTATGTGCTGGTGCTTTCCTACATCGCCACCTTCGGCAGCAAGGTGCTGGCCCTGTCCATGATCTTCGCTTCGGTCATGGTCACCGGTATGCGCCTGTTCGACGCGATCACCGACCCCATCATCGGCGCCCTGATGGACCGCACCAACGGCAAGTTCGGCAAGTTCCGGCCCTTCATGGTCATCGGCAACCTCATCATGGCAGCCAGCATCCTCGTGCTGTACTGCCTGACCCCGCTCATCCCCGCCAGCTCGATGTTCCTGCGCTATGCGGCTTTCGTGGCTCTGTACGCAGTCTGGGTCATCGGCTACACCTTCCAGACCAGCTGCACCCGTTCCGGCCAGACCGTTCTGACCAACGACCCCAAGCAGCGCCCTCTGTTCACCATTTTCAACACCGTCGGCTCTCTGCTGGGCATGGGTGCGATGCAGTTCTTCGCCCCCATCCTCGCCAAAAACTATGAGGGAGGCTACGCCTCTGCCGGTTTCTTCCGCACCCTGGCTCCTGTGGGCATCGTCATCTCCATCCTCCTCACCATTCTGGCCATCATCGGCATCTGGGAGAAGGACCAGCCCAAGTACTTCGGCATCGGCGGCGAGGCCAGCGAGAAGGTCAAGCTGCACGAGTACGTCCAGATCATCAAGAACAATAACCCCATGCAGCGTCTGATGGTGGCTGGTGCCGGCTGCAAGCTGGCTCTCTCCATCGCCACCAACACCACCGTCCTGTGTATGCTGTACGGCTGCATGATGGGCAACTATGACGGCCTGTACCTGCCCATGATGGTGCTGGGCTACGTCTTCAGCGTGCCCTTCTTCCTGCTCACCGTCCGCACCAGCCAGAAGGAGGGCCAGAAGGCCAGCCTGATGAAGTACGTCAGCGTGGCATTCATCTGCTACATCGGTGTGCTGGTGCTGCTGCTGCTCTGGGGCCGCAGCGACGCCTTCACCCTGTCCATCATGGGTGACAACGGCCTGTCCATCAACCTCTACACCATCCTCTTCATCGCATTCTTCGGCATCGGCTACGGCGCATACTACGCCACCGCCGATATGCCCATCCCCATGGTCGCCGACTGCTCCGACTACGAGACTTACCGCAGCGGCAACTACATCCCCGGCATCATGGGTACGCTGTTCAGCCTGGTGGATAAGCTGGTGTCCAGCCTGTCCGCTACCGTCGTCGGCATCGCTGTGAGCTTCATCGGCCTCGAGAGCCTGCCCACCCAGTACGACCCCTACACCTCCGGTATGAACTGGGTGGTCATCGTGCTGTTCTGCATCATCCCGATGGTGGCCTGGGCCGCTACCCTTATCGCCATGAAGGGCTACACCCTGACCGGCGAGAAGATGAAGGAGATCCAGGCTGTCAACGCCTGCCGCCGCGACGCTGTGGCCAACGGCATGAAGCTGGAAGAGGCCATGACCAAGTGGCAGAGCATGGACCAGCTGCCCGCCGAGTACCGCAGCTGAGCCTGTAAAGAGGAAGAACATGGAACAGAATGTACTGAACACGGACCTGACCGGCAAGGTGGCCGTCGTCACGGGCGCAAGCGGCACCCTGTGCTCCATCTTCGCCAAGGCTCTGGCCCGGGCAGGCGCAAAAGTCGCCCTGCTGGGCCGCAATATGGAGAAGCTCAAGGCTCTGGCCGACGAGATCGAGGCCGAGGGCGGCATCGCCAGGGGCTACACCTGCAACGTCATGAACAAGGCCAACTGCCTGCAGGTGGCTGAGGACGTGATGGCAGAGCTTGGCTCCTGCGATATTCTGGTGAACGGTGCCGGCGGCAACAACGCCCGCGCCAACACCGACAAAGAGTATTTCGAGATGGCCGACCTCGAGGACGATACCGTGACCTTCTTCGACCTCGACGAGAGCGGCGTAGAGATGGTGTTCAACCTGAACTTCATCGGCACCCTGCTGCCCACCCAGGCCTTCGCCCGCCAGATGGTGGGCCGCCCGGGCTGCAACATCTTCAACATCTCCAGCATGAACGCTTATCTGCCCCTGACCAAGATACCGGCCTACTCCGGCTCCAAGGCCGCTGTGACCAACTTCACCCAGTGGCTGGCCGTCCATTTCAGCAAGGTCGGCATCCGGGTGAACGCTATCGCTCCGGGCTTCTTCGCCAGCGAGCAGAACGCCAGCCTCCTCTACAATGAGGACGGCACCCCGACGGCCCGTACCAACAAGATCCTCGCCGCGACCCCTATGGGCCGCTTCGGCGACAGCGAAAAGGACCTTGTGGGCGCACTGCTGTTCCTGCTGAACAATGACGCTGCCGGTTTCATCACCGGCATCTGCCTGCCCATCGATGGCGGCTTCTCCGCCTATTCGGGCGTGTAAAAACGCAAAAAAGCTCCGGCTTTCGTACGAAAGCCGGAGCTTTTTTGTGTTTTTCAGGACTCTTTTTCTACATTCTGTTGTTTCTGCTCGATTTTTTCCATATAGCGCCAGAGGGTCGTGCGGCTGATGCCCAGCTGACGGGCAGCGGCGGCGCGATTTCCGCCGTGGGCGGCGACGGCCTGCTGGACGACATCGCGGATGACCTCTTCGAGGGTCTGCTCACTGGGCTTGCGGGCAGAAGCCGGCTGCGGCACGGCCCGCAGAGTCCGCTCTTTGGAAAGCATATCGGCCACCGTCCCGGCCCGGATGTAGGGGCCGTCCGACAGGGCGGCGAGGGCGCGCAGGACATTCTTGAACTGGGTGTAATTGTTGGGCCAGGGGTACTGGCGGAGCATCTCGATGGCCCGGGGCTCGAAGCCCGAGAGCTGCTTGCCCAGCTCGAGGTTCAGGCTGTTGAGGTAGAGGCTGGACAGAGACGGGATCTCGTCGGAGCGGCTGCGCAGGGAGGGCAGGGGAAGGGCCAGTGAGCCCAGCCGCTCACTGAAATGCCGCAGCACCTCCGGCACCGGCTCCCCCTCGACGATGGAGCAGGAGAAGATGAGCCGCACCCGGCGGGCAAGACCGGTTTCTTCAATGGCGGCAAGAAGCTCTGAACTCCACTGGGGCGAGATGGACTCAAAATTCTGGAAGTAGATGGTGTTTCCGGTGGCGCTGAGAGGGGAGTTGTAGTGGTTGAGCAGGAAATCCCAGGTCTTCTCATTCAGCAGCGCACAGTTCACCACGATGAAGGGGTGGTTTGCAAGGGAGCTGTGCAGATAGAGGTAGCGTGCGATCTGCTCTTTGCCGGTGCCGGGCTCGCCGTAGATAAATACCGGCTGGCGCAGCAGGGCGAGGGAGCGTATCTCGGCCGCCTGGGTACCCATCGCGCCGCTGAGGCTGTAGAAGCTGTTAGCGAAGAGGTATTCGCACTCGCCTTTGTTCAGGGTGCGCAGGCCGGGACGGCTGGAATGGAGCGGGATGCGGGCCGGAACACAGTAGAACAGACACCGCTGGATGTTGTTCATCAGCAGCTGCTGGGCGGTGATGCTGTAGAGCTGGTCCCGATCGGTGTAGTAAAAGCGGAGGTTGCCGCTGGCCGGGATCTCCCGGATGTGGGACTGAAGGACGCTGCTCAGCTCCGCCGGGACCTCGGAGATGCTGCTGTAGAAGAGGTCGCCGTTGGACTCCATGACGATGACGCGGCCATTCTGGCCCTGAGTGATGCTGCGGAGGAACAGGTTCTCCTGCCGCAGCTGGCCGAACCAGGAGCTGATGTTCACGGCCTGGTCGATGGCGGCGTGGAGGCTTTCGACGCCGGAGGTGATGAGGAAAGCGTCGAAGCCCATCTCCCGGGCGATAGTGTGGGTGACCATGTCACAGACCACCATCCGGTAGCCGCCCTGCTGCAGGCGCTCCAGAGTGTGGCGCACCTCAGCAGCGTTGTTCACGGTGAGGATGTCGAGGTTGAAGTCCAGCAGGCTGCACAGGGTATGGGCCGGCTCGGTGATGGAGGGGAAGCCCACGATGGCGTAGAGACTGGAATAATTCTCGGCCAGCTTCATGGTGCGCAGCACGTCGTACACCGAGATGTGGATGTCCACCACCGGCAGGTCGGTCACCTGCCGGATGAGGGCTGCGGTGCCGCCGCGGGAGATGATGCAGTCGTAGGAGTTGGGGGGCATCTGCTGCACGATGGCCTGCCCGTCTTCCAGGTCGCCGGTGTAAATGTCCATTTCAACATTGGGATAAGCCTGTGCCGCCTGCTCCATCGCAGTGCGCATTCCGTCGTAGGGGGCGATGCCCAGAATACGGGTGTGAGTCTCTATCACAACAGACACCTCCGTTCATATTTGCTACTATTCTAGCAAACAAATGCCCGAAAATCAAACAAGGACCGTTCTGATTTGAAACGATTTGAGACTTTATAACCAGAAAACTTAAATGATGTTTCAAATTAAAACGGAAAAGACAGCTCGTTTCCATGCACACCGTGTCAAAATGAGGCATAATGGTATCACGAGAATAAATCATGAGAGGAGGAGCAACCTATGCTGCTTCTGCTGATCCTTGCAGATGACTTTACAGGTGCGCTGGACACGGGTGTCCAGTTTGCTGCCTGCGGCATCGCCACCCGCGTCGTGGTCGGAGAGCAGGTGGATTTTGCAGCCAATGACGCCGCTGTGCTGGTGGTGGACACCGAGACACGCCATCTGCCCGCTGCAGAGGCCTATGCCGTCATTGCAAAACTGACCCGGGAGGCGATGAGTGCGGGCGTTTTCAGCATCTATAAAAAGACAGACTCCGCTCTGCGCGGAAACATCGGCGCAGAGCTTTCGGCCCTGCTCAAAACCAGCGGGGAGCGCCAGCTGCCGTTCCTGCCGGCCTTCCCCCAGATCGACCGTGTGACCCGGGATGGAGTACATTATATCAGCGGCGTGCCTGTGACAGAGAGCCCCTTCGGCATCGACCCCTTCGAGCCGGTGCGCCACGCCAGGGTGACTGAGCTCATCGGGGAGCAGACCGATGTGCCTGCCCACAGCTTTCCGACTCTGAAAGAGGGTGAGGCTGTGCCGGAGCAGGAGGGCATCCTGGTCTTTGACGCCGGGAGCCTTGACGACCTTGCGTCCACGGGCCGCGCCCTGTTCCAGAATGGCAAGCCCCGCCTGATGGCAGGCTGTGCCGGCTTTGCAGCGCTGCTGCCCGACCTGATGAAGATGACCGAGCGCAGGACGGTCACCATGCCGAAGCTGGACCCCCGCCTGCTGGTGGTCTGCGGAAGCGTCAACTCCATCACCCTGCGCCAGCTGGATGTGGCCGAACAGAACGGCTTCTCCCGCCTGCGTCTGACCCCCCGCCAGAAGCTCGACCCCGGCTATTGGGAGAGCGAGAACGGCAAAGAGGCCCTGCAGGGCATCAACGAGATGCTGGCCGCGAACCCCCGCTGCATCATCGAGACCAATGACGAGGGCGGCAACCAGCCCACGGCGGATTACGCCGCCGCCCGGGGCCTCGACCTCGAGGGCCTGCGGGTCGGCATCGCCAGCAGCATCGGCCATATGCTGGGCAAACTGTTCACCAGCCCCGCGCTTGGGACCTTGCTGCTCACCGGCGGCGACACGCTGTTACAGTGCATGAACTGCGTGGGCATCAAGGAGCTTGAGCCGGTGTGCGAGATGGAAAAGGGCGTCGTGCTGGCCCGCTTCACCTACTGCGGCTGCACCCGCTACGTTATCACCAAGTCGGGCGGCTTCGGCCACGAAAAACTGCTGCTCGACCTTGCAGACCGCATTGCAGCCGAGCAAACTTGAGATAGACGATGGATTCGGAGAAAACCATGGCCTATCAGAAACTTCCCGGCCTGCCCTGAGACGGTACGATCTACGAAAACGAAGAGATGGATACGCTGGAAGCCCTGTTGCCCACCAGTGTCCAGACCCGCTGATTTTTTTGAAGGAGGAAATTTGTTATGCTGACCCAGTACAATCTGAAGATGCCGCACGCAGTTTACGGCGGCGAGAACGCAATGGACAACATCACCGCCATCATCAAGGCCCGTGGTGCAAAGAAGGTGGCAATGTTCACCGACAAGGGCATTGAGGGCGCTGGCCTGTTCGCCCTGCCCGAGGAAGCTGTGAAGGCTTCCGGCGCAGAGTATTATGTTCTGGACGAGCTGCCTCCCGAACCCAGCTACATGGCTGTCCAAAAGCTGGTGGATGAGTTCAAGACTTCCGGCGCCGACCTCATCGTGGCCTGCGGCGGCGGCTCCGTCATGGACGCAGCCAAGCTGGCAAGCGTGCTGGTGACCGATGACTACGGCGTCAAGGAGCTGCTGGACAACCCCGGTATGGCTCAGAAGTGCGTCCCCATCGTCCTCATCCCCACCACCGCCGGCACCGGCGCTGAGGTCACTCCCAACGCCATCGTCGCTGTCCCCGAGAAGGAGCTGAAGGTCGGCATCGTCAACGAGAACATGATCGCGGACTACGTCATTCTCGACGCCCGCATGATCAAGAACCTGCCCCGCAAGATCGCAGCTGCTACCGGCGTTGATGCTCTGGCACACTGCATCGAGTGCTTCACCAGCAACAAGGCCAACCCCTTCAGCGACCTGTACGCTCTGGAGGGCCTCGACCTCATCCTGAACAACATTGAGAAAGCCTGCGATGACCCCGATGCCATGGCAGAGAAGAACCGGATGCAGATCGCAGCTTACTACGGCGGTCTGGCCATCACCGCTTCCGGCACCACCGCAGTCCACGCTCTGAGCTATCCTCTGGGCGGCAAGTACCACATCGCACACGGCGTCTCCAACGCCATCCTGCTGGCTCCTGTCATGCGCTTCAACAGCGAGCATCCGGCTGTCAAAGAGCGTCTGGCTGTGGCTTATGACCGCTGCTGCCACGAGAACAAGACCTGCACCACCGTGGACGAGAAGGCTGCATGGGTGATCGCCCGCCTCGAAGCGATCGTCAAGCATCTGGACATCCCTACCAGCCTGAAGGAGTTCGGCGTCCCCGCTGAGGACCTCGAGGGTCTGGTCGAGTCCGGTATGCAGGTGCAGCGTCTGCTGGTGAACAATATGCGCCCCGTCACCGCTGACGACGCCCGCAAACTGTATCAGGAGATCATGTAATAGAAAAGGAGAACACGTTATGAAGACCAGCGACATCAAAGGCATTATCCCTCCGGTAATTACCCCGATGAACAACGATGACGAGCAGACCGTCAACCACGAGGCTCTGCGTCAGCAGGTCGAGCGTCTGCTGGCAGGCGGGGTCCACGGCATGTTCCCTCTGGGCACCAACGGCGAGGCTTACGCCCTCTCTTTTAAGGAGAAGGAAGAGATCCTGGCTACCGTCATCGACCAGGTCAAAGGCCGCGTCCCCGTTTACGCAGGCACCGGCTGCATCACCACCGCCGAGACCATCCGAATGAGCAAGCGCGCCGAGGAGATGGGCGCAGATGCACTGTCCATCATCACCCCCAGCTTCGCACTGGCTTCCCAGAAAGAGCTGTACGACCACTATGTGGCCGTGGCAAAGCAGGTCAACATCCCCATCATCCTCTACAACATCCCGCCCCGCACCGGCAACAAGCTCCTGCCCGAGACCGTGCAGGCCCTCTGCCGTGACGTGGACGTCATCGTCGGCGCAAAGGATTCCAGCGGCGACATCGAGAACCTGAAAGCTTACATCCGCCTGACCCGTGAGCTGGACAAGGATGTGGCCATCCTCGCCGGCAACGACGGCGCTATCCTGACCTGCCTGAAAGAGGGTGGCGCAGGCGGCATTGCAGGCCGCGCCAACATCTGGCCGGCCACTGTTGCAAAGATCTACGACTGCTTCAAGGCTGGCGACCTCGAGGGCGCACAGGCTGCTCAGGACGCTATAGCCATCCTGCAGCAGACCTTCAAGTACGGCAACCCCAACACCATCATCAAGACTGCTGTTGCCCTGCAGGGCCACAACGTCGGCAAGTGCCGCGCGCCCTTCAACTACGTCCCCGAAGAGGGTCTGGAAGCCATCAAGAAAGTCCTGGCCGAGAACGCTGCCAAGGGCCTGAACTGAGAAGAGCAAGGAGAGCACTGCTATGAATAAACCTATCGTTGGCATTACGATGGGCGATCCTGCCGGCTCCGGCCCGGAGATCACCATCAAGGCTCTGGCAGACCCGGAGCAGTACACCTACTGCCGCCCCATCGTTGTGGGCGACGTGAAGGTGTTCGAGCGAGCCAGGAAGTTCGTTGGCCGTGAGGACATCGTCATCCACCGATGCGACAAGGTGTCGGATGCCCTGTTCACCCCCGGAACCATCGACGTGCTGCACCTCGACCTCATCGAGGACATCAACAAGTTCGAGATGGCAAAGGTGAGCGTGGAGGGCGGCAACGCCGCTTTCCAGTGTGTCAAGAAGGTCATCGAGCTGGCCATGGCCGGCGAGGTGGATGCTACCTGCACCAACGCCCTGAACAAGGAAGCCATGAACAAGGCTCTGGAATACTATCACGGCGAGAAGTCGGACGGCTACACCCATTTCGATGGCCACACCGAGATTTATGCCACCTACACCCACACCAAGAAGTACACCATGATGCTGGCCCACCACGACCTGCGCGTGGTCCACGTCTCCACCCATGTCTCCCTGCGCGAAGCCTGCGACCGGGTCAAGAAAGAGCGTGTGCTGGAAGTCATCGAGATCGCCAATAAAGCCTGCAAGGATATGGGCATCGAGACCCCCCGCATCGCCGTGGCCGGCCTGAACCCCCACTGCGGCGAGAACGGTCTGTTCGGCCGCGAGGAGATCGAGGAGATCACCCCGGCCATCGAGGCTGCCAAGGCCGAGGGCATCACCGGCGTTGTCGGCCCCTGCCCACCGGACAGCGTTTTCTCGCAGGCCATCGGCGGCTGGTACGACATCGTGGTCTGCATGTACCACGATCAGGGCCATATCCCCCTCAAGACCGTCGGCTTCGTCTACGACCGTGAGAAGCAGGAGTGGAAGGCTGTGGAGGGCGTCAACGTCACGCTGGGCCTGCCCATCATCCGCGCCAGCGTGGACCATGGCACCGACTTCTACCATGCAGGCAAGGGCAACGGCAATGAGCTGAGCCTTGTCAACGCCATCAAGTATGCCGTCAAGATGACCGGCCGCGAGGCGTAAATCTTCCAATAGCTCCTTGCACGCCCGCTTTTGCAGCTTTGCTGCAAAGGCGGGCGTTTTTTAACTTAACGGACTGAAAGAAAAGTTCTATCCTGAAACGTGTGAATTTGAGCAAGACCGTTAAAGCGTTCTAAAATGTTACGATTTTAATAGAACATTCATGAAATATCATGGAAATGTTTCAGAATGAAACGGAAACAGGGCGGTTTGGCCGTTGTAAGGGTCTGCCATTTTGAATATAATTTAGACAACAAAAACGAACAAAGACTGTGAAAAGCGGCGACGCCGCAGAAGAAGGCATGAAGTACACAGTCCGGTTCGCTACACGAGAACCCCAAGAGAAAAGGAGAACAAGATTATGAAAAAGATTTCTCGTCGCAGCTTTCTGAAGGTTTCTGGTACTATGGCAGCGGCTGGTGCTCTGGCAGCCTGCGGCGGCTCTTCCTCCACCAGCACCGCAGCTTCCAGTGAGGCAGCTCCTTCCGTTGAGGCAAAGGCTGTGGATGGTCTGCCCGATATGAGCAAAGAGACTCTGAACTTCAGCTCCGATAAGGTCGGTTCTGGCTCTTACAATATGATCGTTGCAATGTCCAAGGTGCTGGAGAAGGCTGGCGGTTTCCAGACTGTCAACGTCAACCCTGACTCTCCGGGCGGTATGGGTGCTCCTTATCTGTTTGCTTCCGGCAACACCGATCTGGCCTTCATCAACGGCGCTCCTGCAAAGTGGGCAATGGAGGAAGGCACTCTGGGCAAGCCTGCTACCAGCGGCTATGCAGCGGTCATCGGCGGCCTGACTGCTGTCTGCTACATCAACTGCGTGTCCAACGCATTCCTGCAGAAGTACAATGTCTCCACCATCGAGGAGATCTTCGAGCAGAAGCTGCCCCTGCGCATCGGCTGCTCCGCAAAGGGCTCCATGGATGCTGAGGGCGCTTACCTGCTGCTCGAGTACTTCGGCGTGACCGAGGACGACCTGAAGAGCTGGGGCGGCTCCATCACCAACCAGGGCGGCGATGCCAACGCAGACGCCATCTCGGACGGCCAGATCGACTTCTACATCGACCACACCTCTTCTGCTTCTTCCACCATGGCTCAGATCGCTACCAGCGTGGATGTCACCTTCCTGCAGTGGGGCGATGACCTGTGCAGCTGGTTCGTCAGCGAAAAGGGCTTCGACCTCATCACCATCCCGGCCAACTCCTTCAAGGGTCAGGATAAGGAGCTGACGCTGCCCGGCACTCCCGACTGCGTCTTCTGCAAAGAGAGCCTGAGCGAGGACGTCGTCTACGCCATCACCAAGAGCCTGAGCGAGAACCGCGACGCTCTGGTGGCCGAGTACAATTCCCTGTCTCCGTGGGAGCCTGAGACCGCTTGGGAAGAGATGAAGCGCGGCGGCTGCCCGCTGCATCCCGGTGCTGAGAAGTACTACAAGGAAGCAGGCTACATGAAGTAAGTTCCGGCTTTGAAAGCTTTCGGCGGAGGCGCTCCGCACGACATCAGATCTATCCTTTGACCGTGGGCAGAGGCCGGACGCTTTGCGGTGTCCGGCCTCTGCTTTCACAAGGGATAATACGGAGGGAAATATGAGCAACGAAAAAGAAACCAAGGTATCGGCTCTCGACGCCAAGGCCAAGGCTCTGGCAAACGAAGAGGACGAAGATACCAAAATCGCCAAGCTGCTGAAGAATATGCCGAAATGGCGCTTCTATTCGCTGGCAGTTCTTACCGTTATCTGGACGGTGTTCCAGCTCTACATCAAGCTGGTCAAGCCCCTCGACCCGTGGTTCCAGCTGCCGCTCCATATGTGCCTTGCACTGGTCGTGGTGTGGCTGTACAATCCGATGGTCGAGAAATCCAAGAGCCACAATAAGCTGTGGTGGATCTACGACATCTTCCTCATCGCGTCCAGCTGCTTTATCTGCTGGTTCTTCCTGAGCCACGCAGAACAGCTCAACTACCGCATCTTCAATGTTGACGTTATGACCACCACCGAGGTCATCGTGGCGGTGCTTCTGGTCATCAATGTCATGGAGGCCGTCCGCCGCGTGGTCAGTATGTCCCTGTTCTGGGTCATCTGCTTCTTCCTTGCTTATGCATGGTTCGGCCAGTATATCCCCGGCCTGTTCCGCTTCTCCGGCATCAGCTTCCCCAAACTGATGGAAGTCCTGATGTACGGCGAGAATGGCATCTTCGGCTCTCCGCTGGTCACTTCTCTGGGCACCCTGTTCTACTTCCTCGTTTTCGGCACCTTCTTCTCCAACTGCGGCGGCGGCGGTGTCCTGATCGACGGCGGCATGAAGCTCAGCGATAAGACGGTCGGCGGCCCCGCAAAGGCAGCTGTCATCTCTTCCGGCCTGCTGGGCATGGTTTCCGGTTCTGCGATCGCAAATGTTTCCACCACCGGCGTTCTGACCATCCCCCTGATGAAAAAGACCGGTTATGACCCCGAAGAGGCGGCAGCAGTCGAGTCTGTTGCTTCCACCGGCGGCCAGATCATGCCCCCCATCATGGGCGCTGGCGCATTCATCATGGCCGAGATCATCGGTGTGCAGTATGCGCAGATCGCAGCAGCAGCCGTCCTGCCCGCTGTGGCCTACTTCCTCGCCGTGTTCATCCTTGTCCACATGATCGCAAAGAAGAAGGGTCTGGGCAAAGACTCCGGCGTACATTACGAAGGCAAGCCCATCCTGCCCCGCGTGTACCGTCTGCTGCCCATCATCGTTCTGGTCATCATGATCATCATGGGCTACTCTCTGCCCCGTTCCGCGATCTACTGCACCATCTTCTCCATCATCATCGCAGCGATCTCTCCTGAGACCCGCATGAGCCCCCGCAAGCTGCTCCAGACTCTGATGGACGGCGTCCGTCAGGCCGCAAACATTGCGATTCCCACCGCTGCCTGCGGCATCATGATCGGCATCGTGGTCAACTCCGGCGTTGCCGTCAAGATCGCAAAGCTCATCGGTACCTCTGGTGAGGGCAGCCTGTTCATCGCACTGCTCATCGCCGCTCTGGGCTGCCTGCTGCTGGGCATGGCACTGCCTACCGTGGCCGCTTACCTGATCGCTGTCACTCTGTTCGCATCGGCTATCCAGGGTCTGGGCATCTCCGCTCTGGTCACCAATATGTTCATCTTCTACTTCGGTGTCGTGGCTCAGATCACTCCTCCCGTCTGTCTGGCATCCTTTACTGCAGCAGGCATCGCGGGTGCAAGCGCATGGAAGACCGGCTGGAAGGCATTCTCCTTCGCCATCACCGCTTTCATCGTCCCCTTTGCATTTGTGTATCGTCCCGCTATCCTGCTGGAAGGCACTGTGGTGGAGATCGTCACTGCATACTTCATCGTCATTGCAGCCACCTATCTGCTGGCCTGCGGCATCGCTGGCTACCTGTTCCGTCCCCTGAAGATGTGGGAGCGCATCGCCTGCTATGTCGTGGCCTTCATCTTCATCCTGCCCAGCTCCATGTCTGATATTATCGGCATTGCTGGATGCGCACTCATCATGGCTTACTGCTTCATGACGGGCAAGAAGAACGCCAACAAGGCACAGCCTGCCTGATAAGCGGTCCTTCCGAAAACCTTCTTCATAGATCACAGTTCGGCGAAACCCCCGCCTCCGGTACTCCCGGAGGCGGGGGTTTCTTGTTTGTCCTTTTTGGGGCAGGATCCGTCACAAACGGGCAGGAGGAAAAGAAAAACGGGCAGTTCGGGTGTGAAAGATGACGGAACAGTTGTGTTCGGAGATGATTTGAGGTATTATAAAGTAGTCGAGATATACCCTCCGGCCAATCGGAGGACGTACCTATAAAAGAACGAAAAGGAAACTGCGGATGAGATCAGCGCGGAAAGAACCGAATCAGAGGGTCTACAAGGCCAGCCCGGAAAAGACATCCGGGCGTGGCTCTGCGCCTGCGCGCCATGCCGCAAAGCACGCGAAGAAGCGCTCGCTCTTTGGCCGGGCAAAGCAGGAGAACTCCGTCCCGGAGACTGCGGCCCCGGCCCCGCAGCCCGAGGTGGCAGAAGAAGAGCATACCTATACCGCGCCCGCTGCGCCGCCGTCCGCCATCCCGCCGGTGGAGCCTGTCCTGACGCCTCCGGCCCCGCCGAAGTCTGTGAAGCGGAAGCTCAATGTCCTTCAGCCGACCAGTCGGCCCGAGGCAGCTGCGCCCCAGCCGGCGGAGCAGGACGACTCCGCGGCAGCTCTGAATACCACCGGAGCAGCGGTGCCGGAAGGGGACGAAAGCGCAGAAAAGGCCGCTCCGGCAGAAAAGAAGTCCTCCCGCAGCAAGCGTGGATCCCGCCGTGAGGAACAGGAGTCGGTGCTTACATCGTTCCAGCGTTTCCTCGATACTCTTTCTATCCGGCTCCTGTGCGAAGTCTTTCTGCGGCAGGTGAGGCGGCTGTTCGTCGTGGGCGTCGTGTGTACGCTGACGTTCATGTGCGTACTGACCACGGTCAAGAGCTTTTCGGCCACTACCACCATGTCGCTGAACTACGAAGAGAGCGTGACCGGCAAGACGCCCAACGGCGCCCGCTTCAGCGAATCGGAATTTTTGACGCAGGAGTATCTTGAGGCTATCTTACAGGCCACCGGCCTGCAGGATGACCTGACCACCAGTGAGCTTGCGGACTGCATCTCCATCTCGCCGACCAACAGCAAGCTCGTGACGAAGGAGGATGACTACTACATCAGCTCGTCCTATCACATCGGCCTCAAACTGCCGTGGTCGCTCTGGGGCAAGATCACGGTGCAGGATCTCCTCGACCAGATATGCCGGGTCTATCTCAAGCGCTTTACGGCAGATTACCGCATCAATGCGGCCTCGCTGGACATCAGCTTTGATTATTCCGATATGGACTACGAGGAGATAGGCTCTTATTTCCAGATGATGATAGGCCGCATCAACAATTATCTCACGGTGCGCAACGACCAGGCCGGCTCCTATCTGTCCACCAGCGGCCAGAGTTACAGTGCCATCAAAAAGCAGGTACAGAATCTGCAGAGCTACACTCTGTCGGAGTACCAGAGCTATATCTGGGAAAACGGCGTGGCCAAGAACAACGCCCGCTGCATCGACGACCTCAACGAGCTGAACCGCACCCTGCGGTGGGGCGAGATGAGCGACTCCCAGAAGAGTGACATCTTTATGGACATCCTGGACAACTACAACAACAAGATGGTCTCCTCGGTGCTCATTCCCACCTACGACAGCGATGGCTCGTTCTATATGTCCCGCACCAAGGTCGGCATCGATGATCTGGCCCTGCGGGCCAATGAGCTGCTCAGCTCGGCTGTGGACGCCCAGAAGACCATCACGACTAACAATTCCAAGATCACGGCGCTGGAGCAGCCCACCGAGGCCCAGGAACTGCAGGTGGCCCAGTCGATGGTGGATGTCATCACCCAGCAGCTCGCCAGCATCGTGAGCGCAACGCGGGAGCTGGACGCCGACTGCTATGCCCAGCGCATCAGCAGATATCTGGTGTTCAACGGGCCGGAGTCCTCGTTTATCAAACGGTATAACATCAAGCCCAGCGTGATGCTGGCGGCTTTGATATGCACCGTGTGGTATCTGGCTGCTGTCGTCAAGACGATCTGCCAGCGGCAGCGTGAACGCCTGCAGGCAGAAAACGAATGACATCCGTCTTTCTGACAGGATGGAGGAAGAATGAAAAGTTTTGATTTGCTGCGCTACCTCAAAAAGTGGTGGTTCCTCATCATGCTCATCACAGCGGTAGGCTGTCTGGGCGTGTATGAGTTTATTTCGTCGCGGCAGTCGTATACGGCCACAGCCATCATCCAGTACACCAACGCGAATGCAAGTCAGGGCAAGAACGCCGACGGCTCCAGGATAGACCCCACCGAGATCACGTCGGCCTCGGTCATCAACCAGACCATCCAGCAGCTGGGGCTGACAGCCAGCACCGAGAGCATCCGCTCCAAGATCTCCGTCAAAGAGGTCATCCCGGAGGATGAGCAGACCAAAAAGGAGACGGCGCTTGCCGATGGTGAGGAGTATGAATATTACCCCACTATCTATGCCGTTTCGTTCACCGTGGCCAGCAAGGACGCCACCGACTACGCCCGCAATGTGCTGGACACGGTGCTGACGAACTACTTCAAGTATTACAGCGAGACCCATGTGGACTCGGCGCTGTTCCCCAACAACGCCAGCAATGTCTCGGTGGCGAACTACGAGTACATCGACTGCGTGGAGATCCTGCGCAATAACGCCAACGAGAGCGTGGCCTACCTTCAGAAGAAGGCCGACGAAAAATACGGCTTTTACAGTGTGAGATCGGGATACTCGTTCTCGGACCTCGTGTCGGAGTACGAGTATCTGACCCAGAACACCCTGAACGACCTCTACGCCTATATCGTCAATCATAAGCTGGTGCGGGACCATACTCTTCTGGTCAACACGGAGAAGAACATCGTGATGCGCTACCAGCTCCAGATCGACAGCCTGAACGGAAATATCGCAGAGGCCAAGAGCATCATCGACCAGTTCGGCGACAAGACGCTGGACGGTGCGGCGGTCTATACCCCCAACAGCAACTCGGACGGCAGTGATACCCAGATCATCACCGATGTGGTGCGGGACTCGAGGGTCCAGCCCTCCGGCAATGTGACCACCACCTACGATAAACTCATCCAGAACTATGCCGACCTCCACGCCAAGCTCATCGACGCCACCATTGCGCAGGGGCAGGCGCAGGAGATCCTGGACGTTTACGCCGATGTGACCCAGAACACCGACCCCCGCAGTGCTGAGGCACAGTGGGCCAGCGCCCGCATCGACGAGCTGGTGCAAAAGTTCACGAGCCTGTATGACCTCGCACTCATGACCATCGACGAGTTCAATCAGGTCAATGGTGCGGACAACATCGAGATGAAGAACAGCATCGTTGTCATCGAGAAACTCAACCTGAAACTCTATGCGGCCCTGTCGGTGGTGCTCTTTCTCTTTGTGGGATGCTTCTGCGCCATCTTCATGGGTCGTCTGGGCGACTTTGTGGATTACTACCTCTATGTGGACAAGAAGAGCGGCCTGCCCAACCGCGAGCGCTGTGATGCCGCCATCGACCACTACAGTACGACACGGTTGAAGGGCCAGTTCACCATCATCTACATCCAGCTGGATTTTTCGGCTATGAGCCGGAACGATGGTGACAAGGCGCTGCGCCTGTTGGGTGACCAGCTGCAGTATGTGTTCCGCACGCTGGGCTTTGTCGGCTACAATGGAGCAGGCCACTTTATCGTCCTGCTGGAAAACTGCAGCTTCAATCTGGCGAAAAACTGCGTCAACCGGCTGGGCAGTCTGCTGGCCAAGACCGAGTTCGCCCGGTTCGGCCCCTGCATCTTTGTGGGCATCGCCAACTCGGCCAAAGATAACGCCTATGAGATCCGCGCTCTGCTGCGGCTGTCCATCCGCCGCTGTGCAGACGCAAAAGCCCGTCAGGAAGCCGAAAACGCGAAGAATGCGGCTGCCTCGCCGCTGGTGTCCAAAAGCTGAGAGTGAACTATGATAAAAAAGATACTGCATTTTCTGGTACGGCTGCTGCTCATATTGCTGCTGATGGCCCTCGTTCTGGGCAGCATCCTGCTGTATAACCTTCAGATGAACAAGAGCTTCATCACGACTTTTTATACCGTCACGGTGGATAAGCCGGTGGAAGACCTGCGCATCGTGCTGCTTTCCGACCTGCATCTGAGCGAGTACGGCACCGACAACGCCGACCTTGTGCAGAAGGTGCGCAACCTTGCGCCCGACCTCATCGCAGTGGCGGGCGACATGGATATTGACACAAACCCGGACTACAGCCTTGTGCTGAGTCTGATGCGTCAGCTGGTGGACATTGCACCGGTGTATTATGCCCCCGGCAACCACGAGTGGGCGGCCCGCTACGCCAACGGATGCGATACCATTTTTGACGACATCGAGGCCACCGGCGTCCACTGGATGAACGGAACGTATGAGGACACCGTCATCAACGGCAAAAAGCTGCGCATCGGCGGCTTCTTCGAGTGGCCCCGCGCCCAGCTGGAACGGGAAAACTCCCGCGCAGTGGCCGACGCGCTGAATGACGAGACGAATGCGCTGGATGATGTCTGCACCATCCTCATCTGCCACTGCCCCGAGGTGCTGGACACCTCGCTGGCCGACGAAAAGTTCGACCTTGTGCTCAGCGGCCACGCCCACGGCGGACAGGTGCGCATCGGCGGGCATGGCCTGTGGTCTACCAGCCAGGGCTTTCTGCCCAAGTACACCAGCGGTGTCAACCAGATGGGAGAGTCGCAGGTGGTCATCAGCCGCGGCCTCGGCGATTCGGAGCCGTATCCGCGCATCTTCAATCAGCCGGAACTGGTGGTCGTGGATGTGAACTGAGCCGCGGCGAGGGAAATAAGACAGGGAAAGTCAACAAATGGATGTTTTTGAGAGCAAACCGCTAAAGCTGGTCAGCGCGGCGTTTTATATCGCGCTGATGTTCCTCAGCTTTTACTGTGCCTGCTACCGTCTGCCGGTGGGTCTGAAATATGCCATCAATCTGTTGATCTTCGGGTGGGCCTGTGCAATGTTTTTTCTCCGCCCGATGTTCAACCGGGCTATCTTCTGCCTGCGCTTCTTTGCGCTTTTCTTTTTTCCCTATCTGATGTTCTGGATGTGGTCGGTGGCCATCTGGATCTCGGAGTTCCAGACCTTCAACTACATCCTGCGCGGTTCGCTGAACATTTTCTATATGCTCACGAACCTGATGTTCGCGTCGGCGGCGGTCTACATGTTCGGTGAGGCCACTATGCCCCTGACGCTGGTGGGGATGACGATGGCAAACGGCTTAGTGGCATTGCAGGTGGCTGCAAGTGCAGGCATCGGGACTTTTATTTCGGAGTACATTCGTCTGCTCATTACTTTTGCGGACGACACCGGCGGTGCGATGCGCCAGATGGAGCTGCACGATATGGTCTACGGCTGGGGCGTCATGCTCATCTACTACGCCATCCACAAGGAGAAAAACCACAAGACCCAGGCCGTCTGCTTCCTTATCTCGGCGCTGTTCTTCACGCTGGGTTTCAAGCGCATCGCTGTCCCAGCGGTGTTCTGTGCGGCGGTGATGTACCATATCCTCTGCAAGTGGAGACCGAGACATCTGCAGCTGCTTACGGATGTCATTGCGCTCGTGGCAGGCGGCTGCATCTTTTTCTATCTCTGGATGATAAAATCCGGTCTGTTCGTGGAGCTGGCCAATGAATTCGGCGTCGATTTGATGTATCGCGACATCCTTTACGGATATTTCAGCCAGTTCTTCGAGCTGCTGCCGACCTATATGGGCCGAGGCATCCGATTCATCTATACCTACGCCACCGAAGACCCCAGCTATCCGCTGGCCACGGCGGCTACCCACAATGTCTATCTGGAGCTGTATCTGGAAGTGGGCTTCTGGTGCTGGTGGATATGGATACTCTTTGAGCTGGCATTCCGCATCCACCGGGTGGAGGAGCGGTACACCGAGATACCGGCCTATGCGCTGATGGCGATGAACCTTTATGTCTTCTTCACCTACCTGACCGATAATACTTCCTTCTATTATCCCATCAACGTCCTGTACCGGATGGCTATTATGGTGTGGTGCCTGGAAATTTCGGAAAACAGTGAGCTCGTCGATCCCGAGAGAGAACCACTGGCCGTGGTGAAGGAAAGCCGCCAGAAGAAGCGGAACAAAAAGGGAAAAGAAGAAAATGTGGAGGAAGATTTCCACATCTGTGTATAAAAGTGAGGAGCGGACGAGATGAAGGTCTTGATGATAAACAAATTCCTCTACCCCAACGGCGGCTCTGAGACCTATATGTTCGAGCTGGGAAAGCAGCTGGAACGGATGGGCCATGAGGTGCAGTATTTCGGGATGGAGCATGAGGGACGCTGTGTGGGCAACCGGGTGGATGCCTACACCGGCAGCATGGATTTCCACGGCGGCAGCAAGCTGACGAAGCTTACATACCCGCTCAAGACCATTTATTCTTCCGAGGCCCGGCAGAAGCTGCGGCTGGTGCTGGACGATTTTCGACCGGATGTTATCCATCTCAACAATTTCAACTATCAGTTGACGCCCAGCATCATCCTCGAGGCGGACAAATGGCGGAAGGAGAGCGGACACGCCTGCCGCATCCTCTACACGGCCCACGACTACCAGCTGGTCTGCCCGAATCATATGTGCTGTCGGATGGACGGACAGGTCTGCGAAGACTGCCTCGGCGGGAAGCTCACGTCCTGCATCCGGAATAAGTGCATCCACGGCTCTACGGCCAAGAGCGCCATCGGCTTTGCGGAGGCTGCGTTCTGGCGGTGGAAAAAGGTCTACAAAAAGCTGGACGCCATTGTCTGCTGCTCGGAGTTCATGAAGAAAAAGCTGGACTCTGATCCCATCCTGCGGGAGAAAACGGTGGCGATGCACAACTTTATTTCCACAAAGAAAGCCCCGGCTGTGGAAAAACAGAACTATGTGCTCTACTTCGGCCGCTTTGCGAAGGAAAAGGGCATCGAGACTTTCCTGAAAGCCTGCAAGGCCTTGCCGGACATCCCCTTTGTGGCGGCAGGCAGCGGCCCGCTGGAAGGGGAGCTGGCCGGCATCCAGAACCTGAAAAATGTGGGGTTCCAGTCGGGCAAGGCCCTCGAAAAACTCATTGTGGAGGCGCGGTTCAGCGTCTACCCGTCGGAGTGGTATGAGAACTGCCCCTTCTCGGTGATGGAGTCGCTGATATACGGCACGCCGGTGCTGGGCGCAGACATCGGCGGCATCCCGGAGCTCATCGACGCGGGCGTGAACGGCGAGCTGTTCGAGAGCGGGAACGCGGACGCGCTGACAGAGAAGATACGCGCCCTCTGGGACGACCGCACCCGGCTGGACGCTTATACCAGAGCCTGCGAGACGACCCGCTTTGACACTGTGGAAGAATATGCGGAAAAACTGATGCCCCTGTATCAGGGATAAAAACGGAGGAGAAGGATTCATGGCAACCAAGAAACTGAACGGAACCGTTATCGTCACCTACCGCTGCAACGCGCGCTGCACCATGTGCAACCGCTATAAGGCACCCTCGAAGCCCGAGGAAGAGATCAGCCTCGAGACCATCCGCAAGCTGCCGCCCATGTATTTTACCAACATTACCGGCGGCGAGCCCTTTATCCGCACGGATCTGAAGGACATCGTGCGGGAGCTGCGGAAGAAGTCGGACCGCATCGTCATCTCCACCAACGGCTTCTTCACCGACCGTATCCTCGATCTGTGCAAAGAGTTCCCCGACATCGGCATCCGCATCTCCATCGAGGGCCTCGAGCAGACCAACAACGAGATACGCGGCCTCGCCGACGGCTACAACCGCGGCTACACCACCCTGAAAAAACTCCGGGAGATGGGCATGAAGGATGTGGGCTTCGGCATGACCGTGCAGGACAAGAACGCCCCCGACCTCGTCCCCCTCTATCGCCTGTCGGATGAGATGGGGATGGAATTCGCCACCGCCACCCTGCACAACAGCTTCTACTTCGTGGAGGCCAAGAACATCATCCACGACCGCCCCATGGTGGCTAAAAACTTTGAGGCTCTCATTAACGAGCTGCTGCGGAGCAATTCGCCCAAAAAGTGGTTCCGCGCCTACTTCAACCATGGCCTCATCAACTACCTCTACGGCCAGAAGCGCCTGCTGCCCTGTGATATGAGCTTCGATACCTTCTTCATCGACCCCTACGGCGACGTCATGCCCTGCAACGGCACCAAGGATAAGGAAGTTATGGGCAACCTGAACACCCAGAGCTGGGACGAGCTGTGGAGCAGCCCTGAGGCAGAGGCCGTCCGCGCCAAGGTGCGCCACTGCGACCGCGACTGCTGGATGATCGGCTCCGTCTCGCCGGCCATGCACAAATATATCTGGAAGCCGGGCTTCTGGGTACTGACCCATAAGTTCAAGGCGCTGTTCACCAAGACTCCTTACAGTATGTATGAGCTGAAAGTCTGCCGCGACTACCGGGACGGCAAGGTGTCGAAGGAAGAGCTGGACCGCTGCTCCACCTGCGACCTCAACTGCGTGGTCAACAACGGCCTGAGCGCCGCGTCGCAGGAGCAGCTGCGCCATAAGTCCGGCGAGGAGATCGTGGACGCCGATATTGCCGACCAGCTCAGACAGTGAGGATACCGCTATGAAAATACTCATCGTTCGCCCCTGGCCCAGCGTGCTGGACGTGACCAAGAACACCTACAATATTCAGGAAGTGGGACTTGCAAAGGCGCTGGTGAAGCGCGGCCATCCCACCGACATCCTGTTCTGGACGGACGGCGACGAGATGACCGTAAAGGTCGAGGTGGAGGGTGCAAAGCCCATCAACGTCTTCTACCGCCACGGGAAAGTCCTGCTCAAAAACGTCTGGTTCGGAGGGCAGGAGAAGCTCTTTGCCCGGTATGATGTGCTGCAGACCGCCGAGTATAACCAGATGTTCTCGTGGCATCTGGCGGGGAAATACCCCGAAAAGACGGTGGTCTACCACGGCCCCTACTACTCGCCCTTCAACAAGAACTATAACCGGATGTGCAGAGTGTTCGACGCCCTCTTCGTGGGGCGCTACCGCCGCTGTGGCACCCGTTTTCTGACCAAGAGCGAGCTGGCCCGGAAATTTCTGCTGGAAAAGCGTCTCTCGCCGGAGCAGGTGACGACGGTGGGCGTCGGCATAGACGCGGAACTCCTGCGTGACCGCCCGGACGCCGGGCAGACGGAACTCGAGCAGAAGATGCGGGCGCAGAAAACGGGCCTGAAGCTGCTTTATATCGGCCGCATCGAGCCCCGGCGGGACCCCTTCTTCCTGCTGGATGTGCTGGCCGAAGTGCGGAAAAGCGACCCGGACGCCTGCCTTTACATCATCGGCGACGGCGACGCGGAGTATGTGGACAGCGTGAAAGCGGCCATCGGGGAAAAGGGGCTGGAAAGCTGCGTCTTCTGGCAGAAAAAAGCCCCCCAGTATCAGATGAAGGGGGTCTACCAGCAGGCGGATCTCTTCCTGCTGCCGACGGAGTACGAAATTTTCGGCATGGTGCTGCTGGAGGCGATGTTCTTCCGCCGGGTGGTGCTGACCACCCCCAACGGCGGTGCGGATATGCTGCTGCGCAGCGGTGAGAACGGCCTTGTGCTGGAAAAATCTGACCCGGCCCGCTGGGCGAAAACCCTGCTGGACACTGCCGCCGACCCGGAAAAGAAGGCCCGGATGGAGCAGGCAGCCTATGAGACGGTCATCCATGAGAACACATGGGATGCCCTCACCGACCGCTTCCTTGCAGTTTATGAAAAGAGATAAGGAGTCCGTTATGCCCGACGTTTCGGTCATCGTTCCGGTTTATAACATCAAAACGCTGCTGCCCCGCTGTGTGGCATCCCTACAGGCCCAGACCTGGCAGGACTTCGAGGTCTGGCTGGTGGACGACGGCAGCACCGACGGCTCCGGAGAACTCTGCGACGAATATGCGGTAAAGGACGCCCGCATCCATGCGCTGCACAAAGAAAACGGCGGCCAAGGGTCGGCCCGCGACCTCGGCCTCGACCACGCAAGGGGTGAGTACATCTGCTATGTGGACTCGGACGACGAAGTACTGCCGGACCTTTTGGAAAACGCCCTCCGCACCGCCCGGGAGGCCGACGCCGACGTGGTGGTCTATGGCTACTACAAGCAGTTTCTCGATAAGGACGGCAGCGCCCTGCGGCGCAGCGGGCCAAATCTGCCTGCGCTGAGCGGGGTGTATACCTACGAGGAATTCTGGCAGGATTTCCGGAAGGCCAAATATGAGTCGGTACCCTGGGTGCGGTTCTGCCGCCGGGACTACCTGCAAAAGTACAACATTCGCTTCACCTCGCTGCGGGTGGGAGAGGACGCCCATTTCCTGACCCAGCTGCTGGATGCGCCCTTCCGGCGCATCGTCTATCTCCGCAGCGCCTATTACATCTATAATATCCGCCCGTCCTCTACCATGACCAGCTTCCAGAAAGCCTATTTCGGCGACGAAGCCGCCGCAAAACGGGCAGAGTTCGACGAGGTGGTGTGCCGCCATGCCCCGGTGTCTGGGATGTATGACGGTCTCATCGGGCGGGAGGCACTGTGTGTCGTGCTGGAATCAGCACGCAAGCTCTCCTTCGTCCGGGACACGATGCCGAACGCTGAGCGCATCCAGTGGCTGAGAAAGGCCTGCGAGCGACCCCGGGCGGCGAAGTGGCTGGCGGAGAGCCGCCGGGAGATGGCAGATTCAAGCTGGCAGTGGGAGGGACTATGCATCCTGAAACGGAAGCAATACCGGCTGGCACTGGCCTATTTCGATTTTATCCAGACTCTGCGCGGCGGGCGTGACCGCCGGATGCAGAAAAATTTGCGCTAAAGAGAAAAGCGCCTGCTGCGAATGCAGCAGGCGCTTTTTTGAATGCCATTATTTTTTCTCGTAGAGCGTGAGCGTTTCCTCCACGATGCGCTCCCACGGGAAGCGGGTGCAGACGTACTCGGCGGCGAGCCATTTGAACATCCGGACGGTGTTGGGGTGGCTGAGGGCGTAGGTGAGCTTCTGGGCGAGGTCGTCCACATCGCCCTTGCGGAAGACGATGCCGTTGTCGTGGATGACGTTGGCACACTCCTCGATGTCGGAGGTGATGACACAGTTGCCATAGCTCATGGCTTCCAGCAGGCAGAGGGGCATTCCCTCAAGGTCGCTGGGCAGGACGAAGAGGAAGGCGTTGCTGTAGAGCTCTTCCCGCAGCTGACCGTCTACGAAGCCGGTGAAGATGACCCGTTCGTCGCCGCCGGCCTGCTCCTTCAGCTCGTCCATGTACCAGTGGGTGTCGGAGGAGCCGCCCGCGATGACCAGCTTTTTGTCGGTGTCAAGCTTTTTGAAGGCGTCCACCAGATAGTGACAGCCCTTTTCCGGCACCATCCGGCCCAGATAGAGGATGTAGGAGTCCTTTTCGAGGCCGTACTTTTCCCGGATGATGTCGGCGGGGACAGGGGCCGCAGGGTTGACACCGTTGGGGATATAGTGGGTGGTGCGGCCATAGGTGTCCAGAAAGTATTTCTGGGTGCTGTGGTTGAGCACGATGATCTCATGGGCGCACCGCGCACCAGTCTTTTCACCCATGCGGATGTACCAGGAGCCGAAGGAACCCTTCCACTTGTCCCGCGCCCAGTCCAGACCATGGATGGTCAGGATGACCCGCTTGCCGGTCAGGCGGGGAATCCAGGAGAACATGGCAGGGCCTTCCGCGTGGACATGGACCACGTTATAGGGGCCGAAAGCCGCCGCAAGGCAGCCGAAGAAGCTGGATGTCACAGCTGCGAGGCCCTTGCGGTCGATGGTGGGCAGATGCTTGAGGCGGATGCCCCGGTACTCGTCCAGATGCTCAGCGTCATATTCTCTGCCGCTGACGTGATGGCCGGAGCGGTTGTAGCAGGTGACGGTGTGGCCGTGTATGACCATCCGCGCCGCCAGTTCTTCCACCACGACCTCAATGCCGCCTTCCCGTGAGGGAACACGCTTATGCCCTACCATCGCGATCCGCATCGTTGCATCCATTCCTTCTCGTTTTATTTCTGGGTGCGAAAAGTTCCTCTGTTCGCCACCAAATGACATAAAATGACAACATGATTAGTATAGCCTCATTGTACACAATGTCGGAAGAAAGGTCAAGATTTGAACTAAGATTCTTAGCCGCCCGCCAGACATGAAAAAAACTCCCCTCTGGGCGGGAGGGGAGCGGAAAAATCAATATCAATCGTCGTCGCTGTCGAGCTTGAGCACGGCGGTGAACGCCTCGCTGGGCAGGGAGACGCTGCCGAGCTGGCGCATCTTCTTTTTGCCCTCTTTCTGCTTTTCCAGCAGTTTTTTCTTGCGGGAGATGTCGCCGCCGTAGCACTTGGCCAGCACATCCTTGCGCATGGCCTTGACCGTCTCGCGGGCGATGATCTTGCCGCCGATGGCTGCCTGAACGGGGATCTCGAAGAGGTTGCGCGGGATGTTGTCCCGCAGCTTCTCGCAGATGCGACGGCCCTTGGCGTAGGCGTTGTCGCGGAAGACGATCATGGACAGAGCATCCACGGGGTCGCCGTTGAGCAGGAAGTCCAGCTTGACGAGGTCGCTCTCGCGGTACTCCTTGAACTCGTAGTCGTAGCTGGCGTAGCCGCGGCTCCGGCTCTTGATGGCGTCGAAGAAGTCGTAGACGATCTCGCCCAGAGGCAGGGCGTAGTGCAGGTCCACACGCACGTCGTCCATATACTTCATGTCGATGAGGACGCCGCGCTTGTTCTGGCACAGGTCCATCAGGCTGCCGACGTATTCATTGGGGGTGTAGAGGTGGACGTCCACGAAGGGCTCCTCCTGCTTGACGATGTTGGAGGGGTCGGGGTAGCTGGACGGGTTGTCTATCATCTCCACGGTGCCGTCGGTCAGGGTCAGACGATAGCGGACGCTGGGTGTGGTGGTGATGAGGTCGAGGTCGAACTCGCGTTCCAGACGCTCGGTGATGATTTCCATGTGGAGCAGGCCAAGGAAGCCGCAGCGGAAGCCGAAGCCCAGCGCGGCACTGGTTTCCAGCTCAAAGGTCAGGGAGGCGTCGTTGAGTTGCAGCTTTTCCAGCGCGTCCTTCAAATCGGGGTACTTTGCGCCGTCGGCGGGGTAGATGCCGCAGAAGACCATGGGCTTGACCTGACGGTAGCCGGGCAGAGCCTCGGGGGTGGGATCGTTGGCCAGGGTGACGGTGTCGCCGACGCGGGTGTCCTGCACGGTCTTGATGCTGGCGGTCAGATAGCCGACCTCACCAGCCTGCAGCTGGTCGCAGGGGGTCAGGCTGGTAGCGCCCATGTGGCCCACTTCCACCAGCGTGAACTGTGCGCCGGTGGCCATCAGGCGGATGGTGTCGCCGGGCTTGACCGTACCTTCAAAGACGCGGATATAGACGATGACGCCCTTGTAGCTGTCGTAGATGCTGTCGAAGATGAGGGCCTTGAGGGGGGCGTCCGGGTCGCCGGTGGGGGCGGGGATGTCGCTGACCACACGCTCCAGCACCTGATCGATGTTCAGGCCGGTCTTGGCCGAGACGCGGGGCGCGTCGAGGCAGGGCAGGCCGATGACGTCCTCCACTTCCTGTGCCACTTCGTCCGGGTGGGCAGAGGGCAGGTCGATCTTGTTCAGGATAGGCACCAGCTCGAGGTCGTGTTCCAGCGCCATATAGGTATTGGCGAGGGTCTGGGCCTCCACACCCTGGGTGGCGTCCACCACGAGGATAGCGCCCTCGCAGGCGGCGAGGCTGCGGCTGACTTCGTAAGCGAAGTCCACGTGGCCCGGGGTGTCGATGAGGTTGAACTCGTACACCTTGCCGTCCTTGGCAGTGTAGTTCATGGTGACGGCGCGGGCCTTGATGGTGATGCCGCGTTCCCGCTCGATGTCCATGTTGTCGAGGATCTGGTCCTCCATCGTCCGCTCGTCCACGCTCTTGGTCAGTTCGAGGATGCGGTCAGAGAGGGTGGATTTGCCGTGGTCGATGTGCGCGATGATGCAGAAGTTGCGGATGTTGTCTCTTGCCATGTAGTTCCTCCGAAATTTATAGGATCCAGTCCTCGACGGCTTTGATGCCGCCGTTTTCCAGGTAAACGCGGGGTACCCGGCGGGAAACGCCGCAGAGCACCTCGTAAGAAATGGTATCGGTCTTGTGGGCGATGGTCTCGGCGCTGTCGCTCACTTCGCCGCCCCACAGGATGGCTTCGTCCCCTTCCTGCACGTCGGGCAGGGCGGAGACATCCACCATTATCTGGTCCATGCAGACCCGGCCCAGGACCGGGCAGGGCATACCCTTTATCTCCACGATGCCCTTGCCGCAGCTCAAAAGGCGGGGATAGCCGTCGGCGTAACCGGCACAGAGGGTGGCGACCTTGGTGGGCTTTTCCGCGGTGAAGCGGCGTCCGTAACTGGCTGACTGGCCGGGCTGCATCTCCTTGACCATGCTGACGATGGTCTTGAGCTTCATCACCGGGCGGAAGATGCCGAAGCGGACTTCATCGCTGGGGTCGAAGCCGTAGAGGATGATGCCGGGGCGTGCCATGCAGTGGGTGCGGGGCAGTCCGGCGGGCCAGTCGGGGTGGAGCATCACCCCGGCAGAGTTGTCGCAGTGGACGACGGCAGGCTCAAAACCGGCCTCGGCAAGGCCCTGACAGGCCCGGACGAAGAGCTCGTGCTGCTGGCTGGTATAAGCCACGCTGTCGGCGCTGCCTTCGTCGGCCACAGCGAAGTGCTGGAACAGCCCCGTCACCTCCAGCCCCGGCAGGCGGCACACCTCCAGCATCCCGGCCAGCGCCGCGTCAAAGTCGGTGCGGAGCGCAAAACCGATGCGGCCCATGCCGGTGTCGGCTTTGAGATGCACTTTTACCTTCCCGCCGACGGCACAGGCGGCCTCGCTGAGGGCCTTGGCCTGGGGCAGGGAGTAGCAGGCGGCGGTGATGTCCTCCTGGATGAGGACGGGTACACGGCCCGGCTCCACATGGCCCAGAATGAGGATGGGCAGCGTCAGCCCGGCTTTGCGCAGCTGACGGGCTTCCGCCAGACAGCTCACAGCCAGCCACGCGGCCCCCTCTTCAGCAAAGACCTTGGCACACTCTACGGCACCGTGGCCGTAGCTGTCGGCTTTGACGACAGCGCACAGAGGCATCTCCCCGGCCCGGGCCTTCACGGCGCGGAAATTGTGGCGCAGGGCGTCAAGGTCTATCTCGGCCCAGACGTGTTTTTCAAATGCGGGCATCTGCATGGGCTGTGTCCTCCTTTTTTGATGTACGGGCCGGGTGCAAAGGACGCCAGCCGTCGATGCCGCTCTCCTGCAGAGCGTGAAGGGTCTTCTGCCGGAAAGCACGGTCGGTGCGGCACCGCTCCCGGACAAAGTTTTTTGTGTCCTCCCGGGTGGTCACGCCGTCGGCAGGGCAGCGGCTCTTGATGATGGGAAAGCCTTCTTCCTTCACTGCACAGCGCACCTCCTGCTCTGTGGCGAGCAGGAGAGGCCGGATGAGGGTCAGCCCCCGGTCGGGCAGCTCTGTTACCGGCGAGAAGCAGCCGATGCGGCCCTCCCGCCAGAGGTTCATATAAAACGTCTCGATGGCGTCGTCCAGATGATGCCCCAGCGCCACCTTGTTGCAATCCAGCTCTTCGGCAGCGGCGTGGAGCGCGCCCCGGCGCATCTTGGCGCAGAGGGAGCAGGGATTCTTCTCGTTCCGGTAGTCGAAGACGATGGGGCCGATAAGAGTGCGGCGCACCTCGTAAGGCACATCGTACCGCCGGAACAGCGCTTCCAGCGCGGAGTAATCCACCGGCTTGCCGCCAAACTGGGGGTCGAGGGTGACGGCCACGACTTCGAACGGGAAGCCGTGGTACTGCTGCAGCCGCGCGAGACCGATGGTCAAAGCTACGCTGTCCTTGCCGCCCGAAACGCCTACCAGAACGCGGTCGCCGGGGGCCAGCATCTCGTACTGCTGGACGGCTTTGCGCATCAGGCCGCAGAGCCGCTGCATCGCTTTCGTGTCGCTCATGACAGGCTCACGCTCTCCACGAGGTTGACAATGTCGCTGATGGAGGCCAGCTTGGTCAGGCCGGAGACATAGATGACGTCGCCGCTGTCGTACTCGATGGTGGCCAGCACGGCGTAGTAAGCCTGAATATCACAGCGCACGGCGGTGACGGCGGCACCGCCGATGCTCAGATTGACTTTTCGGGGGCTGATGACGCCGTAAGCCTGCTTGAGCTCGTTTTCCGACTGGCCGATGAAGTCCTCATAGGTGTCTTTCGTGCCTTTCTGGAAGAGCACGACCTGATAGTTGGCGTCGTCGCTGCTCTGGGCAGAGGCCAGTTCCAGCGCACGGCCAAGGGTGGAGTCCTCGGTCATCTCGCACACCGGCCAGACGGCGGACTCGTAGTAGACGGAGATGCCGTTTTCGGCGGTGTAGTGGGTGTCAGGCGAAGCGGGGGTGCGGCGGTTGACCACGAGGGTCAGTACAAAATAGGCCAGTGCGCCCAGCAGGACGATGATGCCCATGGCCAGCAGCAGGCGGGAAGAGCGCTGCTGCGCGGTGTCGCGCTGGTGGATGTCTTTCGGCATGAAGGAATGTCCTCCTTATAAATGTAAGGCTCAGCCCCGGGGGTGGGGCTGCATCTTTATTAGTATAACATACTCGGGACTGAAATTGTAGCGCTCTGCCGCAAAAACAGAAACGAAAATGCGATTTGAGAAAACACAAGATTTCAAGAGAAAACAAGAGAAAACAAGAGATTCAAAAAACTGAGCTGAAAAAATCGAAAAATGATGTTGACAGGGGCGTTCTTGTGATGTATACTGACACTCGCGCCCCAAAAGGTGCATTGAACCGTTGAAACACTTATCAGGAGGAAATAGATATGAGCACTACTCTCGTCAAGCCCGCTGAAGTCGAGCGCAAGTGGTATCTGCTCGACGCTGCCGGCAAGAGCC
>OOAQ01000450.1_pt1 | contig 34620 bp, 20 predicted proteins | sample 1671051 | NCBI WGS metagenome assembly OOAQ01 (sample SAMN06348117, study PRJEB24527) | human gut metagenome | biome: human gut; feature: ankylosing spondylitis patient; material: feces | host: Homo sapiens | place: China | collected 2015-10
TACTTCTCATAGTACTGTTTCTTATAAGTAATTCTTTATTAATATCAAAAATCAATTTAATCTGTATGTATCATTTCAACAGCAAAGCAAATATATTGCTCATTTCAACTATGTATGTATCTTTGCCTTAGCCTCCTTTCTTTAGTAGTTTAGGAACAGGCCGTACGTATGAGTCAGCAAAACGTTCTCTGCCCATTCCTTTTATTTCAAATAAATTAGTATAAACCATATTTCACCACCGATTCATCACTATTCACATCCGTAGCAACAATTCTTCCATTCAATTCATCTACCGATATACCATACACATAATGATCCAGCACATATTTCCTTATAGGTTCACCGGTCAGACTAAATACATATATGTACCTCCCACCATCCGTCATATCACCTTTCTGCATTTTCCGCGAAATCTCTTCAAAAGTATCCCCTTGGAAAACAGCATAAATAGCAGTATCCGTCACCTGTACATCACTAAATCCCATAATTCCGATAGGCACACCATAACCTTCTGCAACTTGGAACTTCGGTTCACCATGCAAACCAACACGAACCACATGGGTACTATCTTTCAAATTATAAATTTCAAGCACTTCTCCTAATTGAGTAACAGCAGCCAGAATCCCATTACGAGGGTTATAATCAATGAAACTGCGCCATGCTTGTGCCAATGCCGGACGGGCATGTTTTAAAGCCGCCTCATTCACAGTAGGAATAGCCCCCATTCTATGCAACAACTTACCCGTTCGATCCACCCAACAAAAACGGCTTTCTCCTGAATAATCAGGAATAATAAAAGTGGAATCATCATAGATTACAAAATCCAATCCTCGAAGAATCTCCTTATCCAAGCTCACTGTCTCTTTACGAAGCAGCGAGTCATTGGACAAAGACAAACCAAACCGAGTCAATATGGAACTATTTGTATCCAACGTCCACAATGACTTCCCATTCCATCGGATATTTTCGGCAGAAAGCATCTCTTCCGGTGAATCTCCACGTTTACCTAAAGAAGTAATGTAAGAAAGATCGGGATAGTGAAACAAATGAATAAAATGATCCACACCATGCAGATCCATTATTGCCACAGTGTCCCCTTGTATCTTTATCCGGAAAGGAAAGCGGAAGACGACCGTATCCATAGGCATAGTACATGCAATCAGATTTTCTGTTTCCGGAAAATCCGTATACAGTATTCCCTTGTGCGCAGGTACAGAAGTGCATGCAAGAAAGGAAAACAGGAACAATATGTTAATAAGACACTTCAAGACTGTAACCAATTACGACCCGTCTTACTTTACCACCGAGAGGACAATCTACTGTTCCTGTACCCATGCAACGAAGAGGAACTGTTTCCTCAATAGCTGCCAATGCTTCCACATTTTTCAGCATCAAATCATCCATTTGCTGAGGGGATTTAAAACACCACAGAGAAACTGCAACAGCAATAATAAGTAAACCGAAAATAATAACTTTGCTCTTCATAAGAAATCAATGTTTTAGTATTAGACATCACGATCTATGTAAACTTATGGGCGCAAAGTTACCGGCAAAAAAGCTCTCAATCCAAACTTTCTCACTGACGAATACTGACCAAATCTATTTTTGACAAACTACAATGTTACATTTTTCTTTGCCTATGTTACATTGTGTACAGAGCCATATCTACTTTACAATTATAACTAACACATTTACAATAGAGTACCACTACATTACACTATCTTTCGCAATTTCATCCACAGCAGAACTTTTTAATTGATATACGTCATTCTCATAGTCAACAACAAGATGCGTTATTCCATCTAAGGACTTGCGTAAGCGCCGAATTACTGTATAAATTCTGTCCTGTGTTCCACTACCATCGGGCCATAAAGCCTCATCTATTTTACCGGTAGAAAGCCGATATCCTTCTGACTCTAAAAACAATTTCAATAAATAAGCCACTTGCGGTGCCAATTTTTTCGTCAGTCTGGCATCCTTCAATACCTTTTCTTCTGTATCGAAAAACACACCTTCTTCCAACTGATAAATATGAGATTCTTCAGCTTTCACAGCAATAACAGGTACTATTGTTTTTACAGTGATAATCTTATGCTTTATGAACCACTTCTCTAATATAAACATGATTTTTTCTCGCGAAAAGAATAAAAAAGCGAAGATAATCCATGGTAAGCAAATAGCAAGATATCCCCAGCCACTGAACGCTTCGTACCAGCCATAAGAAATAAAACCTGTAGCTTCCACCTCGCAACGTTCACCTAAATAATAAGAAAGTAAACTATCTGCAGAAAGCAATCCACTAATATTTTCAGAATGAGCGACTGACGTACGCTCCTGAAAGTCGGTAACAGAAACACGTGTACGGGTTTTCACAGGAATATCTGTCGAGACTAATAAACTATCCCACATTTTATTCAAAGTATCAGGGATCAGAGGATAATCTTCCAATAAAATACTAAGAATACTCCTCTTTAACCCTTCTTTCACAAGACTATGATCAAACTTTTCTTCCGATATCATATATTCTCTTTCTCCCAGTTCATCTATTATCTTTATTGGTCCCGGTGAAGGTTCATCCAAAGAGAAAGTGGAGTACCCCATAGATTCCCTATGAAATACCAAAACCGTATCGCGCTTCTGCAACTCCAATTCCAGCGCCTGCCTAAATGTAGCAGATGCCTGTTCTCTCCAGTATTTAGCTCCATTTTGATATAAAGCGTATGTAATACCTCCGGAAATCAACAGACATACAATAGTCCCCCAAACTAGCAATTTCTTATCATGAACTTTCATGTGCTCTTGTTCTTTACCTTTGGGATGTAAAAATAAGAAAATCATATCAAAAAAAGTAACAATAAAGAATTATTCATCAGCAGCAAGCATGAATTAATCATCATACAACTACTGATATAGACTATACCCGAGATGCACTTGCTCCGTACCATCTCCACTCACAGGTACCTCTGACCGAAGAAAGTACGGCCTTGGTACGGAGCAAGTGCATTCCGGGTGTAACGGAGACAGGTCATAATACAATAAAGAAGATCAAAGAGTTATCTACGCAAATTGACGCAAATGAACGCAAAAATCACAGGAAGCGGGTTGAAGAGATTTATTTTCCATATATTTGCGCAGTGACAGAAACAAGTAATTAAAAACACGATATCATGGGAATTATCAACCAGGGCATTCTCGGAGGTTTCTCCGGTAAAGTGGGACCGATAGTAGGGTTCCGCTGGAAATCAAACTACTATATACGTGCACGGGCCGCCAAAGTCAGCAATCCGCGCACACCGAAACAACAGGAACAACGCGGTAAATTCGCCACGGCATTCAGCTTCCTGAAAGCTATAAAACCTTTCATACGTATTGGCTACAAGGAATTTACACAGGAGAAATCCGCGTTCAACTCCGCTATGTCCTACACACTGAAAAGAGCCGTGACTGGCAGTGGAAAAGAAATCAAAATAGACTTTGACCGGGCATTGGTTTCTATGGGAACCCTGATGCCGATATTTGAAGGGGCAGCCACCGTCAGCAATCATCAAATGACTTTCAACTGGAAAGATAATAGTGGTATGGGGAATGCAGAGAGAACAGATATTGTGATGGTACTGGTATATAACAAAGACAGGGAAGCGGCTGTCTATGATACAGAAGCAGCCCTGCGCTCTGACTGTCATGCCGGACTACAGCTCCCGGAAGACTGGCAGGATGATGAGTTAGTCGCCTATCTCAGCTTTTGCAGTACTGACGGGAACTGTGTAGCCAATAGCATCTGTCTACCAATATCAGTAATAGAAATACCGGAAGAAGAGATAGACGTACAAACGGAATCCATTGATACAACGCACAAAAGAATATTACCTGATAAAAGAACAGTACACCAATCACGCATAACAGTACATTCGCTATCCGCTCCACCTAATGAAATTCAGACTTACAGATGTGAGACTTAACCCGCTATCTCCACAATCCAATAACGAAAAAACCGGATGCCAGAGAAATAAATTCTCCGTATCCGGCTTTCAGTGGTGCCTATATCTTTATTTAGTACTTGCCAGCATCAAAGTTGCGTCAGCATCGTTCAGTTCGTAAAAGCTCTTTTGAATATTGCTATCGTAAGCGTTACTTTTGGAGTTCCAACGGGCATAGCTAAGTTCAACTTCACTATTGGTATAAGAAACATCCATCTTGAAATAAGGAACCCAAGCCTCTTGTGAGCTGTCCCATTTGGAGGCTTCTTTACTGGTCACACGATTTTCGTTATCATAAGTGTAAGTATAACGGAGGTGGCGGAACAAGTGACCGTCTTCATTCTTAAAGATAGTCTTAGCGGTTATCAACTCGCCGGTCATCTCTTCGTTCTTTACGTACTGGGTAGGATTACTTGCACTTGCAGAGAAATTCATTACACTGGCCATTACTACTGCTAACATTACAACTGCTTTAGAAATTAAGTTCGTTTTCATAATCGTTATTTTTTTATTGTTATTACTTCTTGGTTTTGAGAGGAAGTCTTTATCAACCGCCTTCGACTATATATAGTCAATTGGCGTGCCAAAACAATAAAACACTGATTATCAACGAATATACGATTTCAAGCTATGTTCATTTCCGGACAAGTGTCCGCATAAAAGCGGACAAACCAAGAATAAAGTACACTTTTCCCTTCAAGTTAAAACTTCGGTAAATGGATGTTATTGCATTTTTGCCAGTTATAATACTTGTTAATTTCAAGGAATTCGATATAAGAGAAAATCATTCATGCCGAATGTTTTATAACTTTGTTTTCAAATCAGCTCTACTTATATTAGCTAAACATGAAAAACAGAAAAACACTCTTACTTATACTACTTTGTACTTCTCTTCACGTTTATTCCTTCTCTTACCGTTATATAAATACAGAAAACGGATTGAGTAGCAACCGTGTATTCCAGATTGAGAAAGACACTACCGGATTCATGTGGTTTGTGACCTACATGGGCATTAACCGTTATGACGGATCAGAGATACGCAACTACAAACTCAGTATTCAGGACACCATCGAAGAAATCTATTTCCCTTCCACAAAGATGGTGAAAGACCGGGATGGTGGCATTTGGATTGTACTCTATACCGGAAAAGTTTTTAGATATAACAAAAACATAGATGATTTTGAGTGTATGCTGGACATCCGAAAAGACCTGCATTCCGACAGTCACATTATCTCTTCCGTGTTCTTCGATGAAGCTAACCGACTATGGATATGTTCGAATATGGGATTGTACACTTATACCCCCCGCCAAGAACTCCGGTTCGTACGCGTTTTTAAAGATAAAAACACATATGTTGTAACCCAACAAAACAGCCATACCTATTATGTAGCTTCTAATGAAGGTATCTATAAGATAAAGGAAAAAATACCCGACGATTATACAATCATCGAAAAGAACGCCCTGCCCGAATCTTCCGGGCCGGTAACAACCATGTTATGTCATGAAGAGTACCTCTACATCGGTACCGAGTCCAAAAGTGTCTTCATGCTTGATTCTAAACGCAACCTGCGCATATCATTGAACCCAATCATTCCCAATGTCCCCATCCGGGCTATAAAATGTTTGGCAGACCATCATATTCTGGTTGGTACTGATGGATCCGGTGTTTATGTGGTGGATACTCAAACCCACAAGCTGGTCAGTTCCTATGTGGCCAACGATGATGTGAAAGACGGTCTAAGAGGAAATACCGTTTATGATATCTACGTGGATAATGCCAGTTGCCTCTGGATAGCCACCTATACTAACGGAATTACCATTATTGACCCGTTTTCGCCGGAAATCATACGTACGCGTCACGAATACCGAGAACCCAATTCGCTAATCAACAATCATGTGAATGTTATTTTCGAAGATTCCGACGGCGATCTGTGGTATGGAACCAATAACGGAATCAGTGTTTATGACACCCGGAAACAAAGATGGAAACATTTCCTCGACAACCAGGAGAATAAAGCTGTTATTCTATGTTTCTGTGAAGACAAAGATGGCAATATCTGGACGGGAGGATACGGTGTAGGCGCATTCCGCATAGATAAACAAAGTGGTAAGATACACTCCCTCTTGCATCAAAAAGGAGCCAATGCCTCCGGGACATTTGATGCCTATCACATCTATGCCATGTATGCCGATGATGAGAACCTATGGTTAGGCAGTCTCGACAAAAGTATGATCCAATATAATCTCCGCACCAAATCTTTCAATTATCACAGCATCGAAGCTATAGGCGATATAAAACCTCTCAATGACAGTATTCTGCTTTGCGGTACAGCCAATAGCCTGGCAGTATTTAATAAGAACACCCACCACTATAAAGAATACCTCCATATCGGTCAGCGCATACAGAATCGTGCAATCCGTAATATTGCTCCTGTTTCCAATAAAGAAATCTGGATGAGTACAGAAGGGAACGGAATCATTTGCTACAATCTTGAGTCCGAAACCTCCACCTCTTATACTGAAAAAGAAGGGCTCAAATCAAACTACATTCATAGTATGAAGCTCGATGACTGGAACCGCCTTTGGTTTACTACAAACAAGGGAATATCTTATATAGATCTCAAAACAAGAAAAGTGGTAAGTATTGGCGAATATATCGGTTTGAACAACCTCGAATACAGCTACCACATCGCCTGTAAGCGTAAAAATGGTAATCTGGTATTTGGAACAACAGATGGCGCCGTTGAGTTCTCCGCCCAGCAAGAAACCGATATTCAACTGGAATCCAAGCTGATTATCACCGATTTCAAGTTATTCTACAACTCAGTAAAGGCAAAAGATGAAGGTTCACCGCTGAAACAGGCCATCAACGAAACCTCTGCCTTTTCACTGGCCTACGACCAGAACTCTTTCTCCTTTGCCTTTTCTTCCGTCAATTTCCACCATCAGCACTTGATTTCTTATGTCTATAAACTCGAAGGTTTTGATAATGAATGGTATGCTGCACCCGAAAATAATATCATCAGCTATACCAATATCAATCCCGGAAAATACACATTCAGACTCAGAGCATTAAACAAAGACAATAAGGAAATCATTGACGAAAGGGAGTTGGACATTGAAGTCGCCCGACCTTACTGGGAGTCGGGTTGGGCCTGGGCAGTTTATCTGCTTCTGTTTGCAATATTGCTGCGGTTCATTATTCAGTATGCCAAAAACAAGATGGACAAACGGTATTCAAAAGAAAAGATACGTTTCTTTGTTAATGTAGCCCATGACATTCGTACTCCGGTGTCTCTAATCAAAGGTCCTCTAAATGACCTCGGAGAGAGTGAGGCACTAACTGAAAAAGGCAAAACCTCTCTTTATATTGCCGTAAAGAATACTGAAAAACTGTTTCAGATGGTTTCCCAATTACTTGATTTCGAAAAGGCAGATCTTTCGGCATTGCGACTCATTGTGAGCCCCAATGAGCTGGCGGAATACATACAGGAAAAGATATCTTTCTTTAATGTCGAAGCTAAGCACAAGCAAATCTATCTGACATACGATATCGATTTCGACTCGCTTAGCGTATGGTTTGACCGCGAGAAGATGGATAAAATAGTTAATAACATCCTCTCCAATGCCATCAAATACACGAAAGAAGGCGGACAAGTCCACATCAAGGTCTGTCAGGATGATAAAAACTGGTCTCTTATTGTGTCGGACACCGGCATTGGTATTCCGGCATCCGAACAAAAACATCTATTCAAGAGTTTTTTCCGGGCTAAAAATGCCATCAACTCAAAAGAAACAGGTAGCGGTATCGGGCTGTTACTGACTAAAAAGTTAGTGAAACTGCATAAAGGAGAAATATCCTTCAGTAGTAAAGAAGGTATAGGAACAGAATTTAGACTGACTTTTCCAAAAGGAGACCAGTATTTTATGCGCGGCAACAAACTAACCGAATATCAGGGAAGCGATTATCCAAAAGTCCAGGTCATCCCCCGCGAAGCGGAGCAGCAAGAAAAACAGTCACAGAAAGTCACTATTCTTGTAGCCGAAGACAATGATGATATGCGCCTGTTCCTCAAAAACAGTCTTTCAACAGACTATCATGTGGTGGAGGCCTCCAATGGCGAAGAAGCTATGAATATGGCCCTACAGTTGAACCCCGATATCATTGTATGTGATATCATGATGCCTGTTCTCAACGGAGATGCCGTATGTAGCCGCATTAAAACTTCAGTAGAAACAAGCCATATTCCTTTCATTCTTCTCACAGCTTTGGCAGATAAAGAAGATATTATCAAAGGACTGGACTGTGGTGCAGATGATTATATCACCAAACCTTTCGACATATCCATCCTAAAGGCCCGGATACGTAACCTACTCGCCAACAGGAAGAAGATAAGAGAAGCATTACTTTCTGACAATCCACCTGCTCAGGATGTAACATACACCAATACATTAGACCGCGAGTTTATGGAGAAAATTCTTGCATTGATTGATGAATGTATGGAAGATCCCGAATTTTCTATCAACAATCTCTGCGCTAAACTCGGAATGAGCCGTTCCTCACTGTATAATAAACTTAAAGCTCTGACAGATCAGGCACCGAATGATTTCATACGTATCATCCGCCTGAAAAAAGCTGCGGAGCTTTTGCGCAGCAGGAGATACAATATTTCGGAAGTAGCTGCCATGACCGGTTTCCCCGACTCCAGTTATTTCAGTACAGCTTTCAAAAGGCAGTATGGAATGAGTCCGCGCAAATACTTGTCCGAAGACCCCGGTTAAAAGACGTATCCGGATAAGTATTACAACATATTCCCGCTTTCTATAGAATTCAGCTTTCTCTTTCAGACTTATCTGAAAGGTTCGAAGTTCAGTTTCTGTGTGAATCCAACACGGAAAGGCGTTCTACCCCTATTCCTTTCCTTTTTTGATAACTGATAAAATACTTTTGATAACTGATAAAAATCTCCCCTTAACAGGAAACAAAAGTATTTTAATAACTGGAAAAAGCCATTTCCGCTTACTATGCGTAATCTTGCAGGCAGAAAACCTTCGCACTGATTTTAATCTTATAAATAGAAAACATATGAAAACAGTTACCTTATTAATTACTCTCTTTTTATGTATACCTTGTATGGCTCAGCCAGGCAAAAAAGTAAAAGAAAAAAGAACCTATAACAATCCGGTTATTGACTACAGTCTGCCCGATCCAACAATCATCAAGGCTGACGACGGCTACTTTTATCTTTATGCTACTGAAGATATACGCAACCTGCCCATACACCGCTCCGCCAACCTCGTTGACTGGGAGTTTGTAGGCACAGCCTTTACGGACAGTACTCGTCCCACTTTCCAGCAATTGATTTGGGCACCGGATATCCGTAAAATAGGCGATAAATATGTGCTCTACTACGCCAACTCTTCCTGGGGTGAAGAACACACAAATGGTATTGGCGTAGCGTGGTCTTTACGCCCCGAGGGTCCTTTCACCGACGCAGGAAAGTTATTTCTCAGCGATGAAATTGAGGTTATGAATTCCATTGACGCATTTTATATGGAAGAAAATGGCCGAAAATACCTCTTCTGGGGTAGTTGGCACGGACTGTGGGGAGTGGAACTGACCGATGATGGTCTTGCCCTCCAACCCAATACGCCCAAAATTCCTATAGCCGGAAATGGCTACGAAGCCGGACTACTGCATAAACACGGTGATTACTATTACCTCTTTGCCTCTACAGGTTCCTGTTGCGAAGGATTGAAGAGCACTTATACCACTGTTGTAGGCAGATCGAAGAATCTGTTTGGCCCTTATGTCAATAGAAAAGGCGAACTTATGCTCAGCAACCATCACGAGGTAGTTATTGAGAAGAATAAAGATTTTGTAGGTCCTGGGCACAATTCTCAACTTGTGACAGACGATGCCGGTAATGACTGGATATTCTATCACGGCGTCAATGTAAAAAACCCCGAAGGACGTGTACTTATGATGAGCAAAATCGTCTGGGAGGATGGCTGGCCCACCGTTGAGAATAGTTCTCCGGCTGTTACAGCAACTGCCCCCTATTTCAAAAGTCAATACAAAAATTAAGAAATAAGAAGTATGAAAGATTTAGTTTTGAAAGGATTAAGGATAACCGTAGTGTCACTGGCTCTTTCCGGGTGCAATACCCCTGATAATCTTTATCTGGACCCTGCCCAACCTATAGAGGCAAGGGTGGATAACCTAATGAAACAGATGACGTTACAAGAAAAAGTGGCCCAGATGTGTCAGTATGTCGGCCTGAAACACATGCAGACCGCAGAACGTGACCTGCTGATCACAGAAATGGAGAAAAGCCATGCACAAGGCTTTTATAAAAATCTCCATTCAACAGATGTAGCCCGGATGACAGAGGAAGGTTTAATAGGTTCCTTCCTCCACGTCACCGATCTTGAAGAAGCCAACCACCTGCAAAGTCTGGCACAAAAGAGCCGGTTGAAGATCCCCCTGATCATAGGCATCGATGCCGTCCATGGCAACGGACTATGTAGCGGAACGACTATTTACCCTACTCCCATCGGTCAGGCAGCCACATTCGAACCTGCTTTGATAGAACAGGCCTCTCGTGAAACCGCTCTTGAGATGCGTGCCACCGGGGCACACTGGGCATTCACTCCCAATGTGGAAGTAGCACGTGACCCACGTTGGGGACGCACCGGAGAAACCTTTGGCGAAGATCCTCATCTGGTAGGGGTAATGGGTGCCGCAACCGTACGGGGATTACAGGGAAATGATTTCTCCAATCCCGAAAACGTCATTGCGTGTCCTAAGCACTTCATCGGTGGAAGCCAGTCTATAAACGGAATCAACGGAGCACCTTGCGATGTTTCTGAGCGCACCATCCGCGAAATATTTCTTCCTCCCTTCAAAGCCTGCCTTGATGCCAATGCCTACACTTTTATGATGGCACACAACGAGGTGAACGGAATACCCTCGCACAGTAATAAATACCTAATGACCGATCTCCTGCGTGACGAATGGAAGTTCGACGGATACATCGTCAGCGACTGGATGGACATCGAACGATTGCATGATTACCATCGTGTTACTGAAAGCTATGCCGATGCTTTTGTGCTCTCCGTGCAATCGGGTATGGATATGCACATGCACGGACCCGACTTCATGGAAGCCTTGCTGGAAGCTGTGAAAGATGGCAGACTCACAGAAAAACGTATCGACCAGTCTGTCAGAAGGATACTCACTGCAAAATTTAAACTCGGACTTTTCGAAAATCCCTATTTCGATGAAGCCAAAAGCAAAGACCTACTCTTCAATAAAGCCCATCAGCAAACAGCCCTCGAAATTGCGCATAAATCCATTGTACTATTGAAGAATGACGGCATATTGCCACTCGACGCTTCCAAATACAAAAAGATATTTGTTACAGGTCCTAATGCCGATACCCATGTCATTCTGGGTGACTGGGCTGTACCACAGCCCGAAGGAAATGTAGTAACCGTACTGAAAGGCTTGAAAGATGCGGCACCCAATACTACTTTCTCATTTCTTGACTTTGGCTGGAACATCCGTACCATGGATCCGGCTAAAGTTAAACAAGCTGCCGGCATGGCCCGCCAGGCTGATCTTGCCATCGTAGTCGTAGGAGAAAACTCTATGCGTGAGCACTGGTCAGAAAAAACCTGTGGAGAAAATACCGACCGTTCTGATATTAACCTGCCCGGACTCCAGCAAGAATTAGTGGAAACCATTCAAAACACAGGTGTGCCCACTATCGTCATACTTGTCAATGGCCGGCCTTTGGGCGTGGAATGGATCGCTGATCATGTTGCTGCTCTCATCGAGGCCTGGGAGCCCGGTTCATTCGGTGGTCAAGCCATTGCTGATATCCTCTATGGAAAAGTCAACCCCTCGGCCAAAATGCCGGTCACTGTACCTCGTAACGTAGGACAAATCCAGTCTGTATACAATCATAAACTCACAAGCAACTGGTTCCCCTACGCCATAGGCAAAAACGGTCCGTTATTTCATTTTGGTTATGGTTTGAGCTACACTACTTATCAGTACACTAACCTTCGCCTCTCTAAATCCGAAATATCCACGGATGAAACTCTGACAGCCAGTATAGACATCACCAACACCGGTCAAATGGATGGTGACGAAATAGTTCAGTTATACATCGGAGATGATTTCAGTTCCGTCACCCGCCCACTCAAAGAACTCAAAGGTTTCAAACGCATATCTCTTAAAAAAGGAGAGCAAAAGACCGTGACATTTGATATCACTCCCCATATGCTGTCTTTTTATGATACGGATATGAACTTCAAAGTGGAGAAAGGAACATTCAAGATCATGGTGGGATCTTCTTCCCGAGACGAGGATCTCAATACAATTGAATTACGCGTAAAATAACTTCATATTGTCCTATTTTAAATCTATCAGCCTATGAAAACATAAGTAAGAAAAACCACTAAATCACAGTCAAGAGTTTACAAACCATTAATTTAGGTAGTGTAGACATTCTACATTGCCTATTTCTTTAAATCCATTATTTTATGAAAAATAGAATTAGAATTGATTCCTGCCATGTTGCTGCCATGAAATGGCTTCGGCTCTCATTGTTCCTGCTCTTTGGGCTTGTCCTTATTCCGATGTACGGTCAGAGCGACATAACCATACGGGGAAAAGTCGTCTCAGCAACCGACCAGTCCGAATTAATCGGTGTAAATGTGCTCCTGAAAGGTACCAGTAGCGGAACAATAACAGATGTAGACGGAAACTTCCAGTTAAAAGTGTCCCCTAATGCTACGCTGGTATTCTCTTATATCGGCTATAACGACCTTGAGTTGAACCTCACTCCGGGAAAGACACAATACACTGTAGCTATGACTGAAGACTCACAACTCATTGATGAAGTTGTGGTTGTAGGATATGGCGTACAAAAGAAGAAACTGGTCACCGGTGCCACTGTACAGGTTAAGGGCGACGACATAGCCCGTATGAATACCGTTTCCCCACTGACTGCATTGCAAAGCCAGACTCCCGGGGTAAATATCACCAAAACATCCGGTCAGCCCGGTGAAGGATTCAAGGTAATCATTCGTGGTATCGGTACTACAGGTTCTTCCAATCCCCTTTATATTGTAGATGGAGTGGCCAGAGGGAACATTGATTATCTGAATCCGGCTGATATCGAATCACTGGATGTACTTAAAGATGCCGCATCGGCAGCCATCTACGGAGCACGCGCCGCCAACGGTGTTATCCTGGTAACCACCAAACAAGGCCGTGAAGGAAAAGCTTCCATCCAATATGACGGATACTATGGCGTACAAAACGTATACAAGAAACTCAACCTGCTGAACGCTACGGATTATGCAATGATCAGACAGGAAGGGCAGTCCAATGACAACATGGAACCGCTCGATTTTGATAAGCTCCTGGCACCGGGTGACTGGAAAAGGATACAAGAAGGCAAATGGAACGGAACTAACTGGCTGAATGAAATGGAAAATAAAAATGCTCCTATCCAAAGCCATTCGCTTAATATCTCGGGCGGAACACAACAATCCGTATACTCTATGGGCCTGTCTTATACTGCACACGAAGGTATTTTCGGCAAGCCCGTAGAACCGCACTACGACCGATACACTGCCAGAATCAATTCCGAGCATACGCTATACCGCATTAAAGATATGGATGTGATTAAAGTAGGTGAAAACCTCTCTTACTCATACAGTGAAAAGAAAGGACTTGCCATAGGCAATATGTACGGTAACAACATTTCTTCAGCCTTACAAACGAATCCCATGCTGCCCATGTGGGCCAGAGATGAGAATGGAAATGATATCGTAGGTGAATACCATCAAGCCATCCCCTTGTTGAATGTAGAAGTGAATCCGATTGGTAAAATGGTCTATGAAAATGGAAACAATCTTTCCAAAAACCACAACCTGAATGGTAATATATACGCTGTAATTCAACCGATCAAGAATTTAAAGTTCAGAACGAATTTCGGATATAATTTCAGTGCTTCTTCATACCGTAGTTTTTCTCCGAAATACCATTTGGGAGATGCAGCTAAGAGAGATAATAATTCTGTATACCAAAGTATGAGTACCGGTTTGGGATGGACATTTGAAAACACCCTGTCGTATGATTTTACAATCAAAGATACTCATAACTTCAATACCCTCATCGGTATGTCAGCTGAAAGAGGCGGATTGGGTGAAAGCATAAACGGTACGAACGAGAAATTAATCTTCGACTCCTTTAAATACGCCTATCTGGATAATGCCAAACTAATTATCCCCGGACAGACCACCCTCGGTGGAGCACCATGGGAAAAGACCGGATTGATGTCTTACTTTGGCCGTATCAATTACGACTACAAAGAAACTTATATGTTAACCGTAGTTATGCGTGCTGATGGCTCTTCCAACTTTGCTAAAGGTAACAGATGGGGTTATTTCCCCTCCGTATCAGCCGGTTGGGTATTGAGTAATGAAAAGTTCATGGAGAATATCACCGACAAAATCAGCTTTTTGAAAATACGCGCCAGTTGGGGACAAAATGGTAATCAATCCATAACACCTTTCCAATATCTGTCTACTATTGCCATGTCTAATAACGACTACTTCCCCGGTCAAGACAAAGGTGACAAGCAAACCGGCTCCTATCCGGACATCATGCCGAATCCTGACGTGACCTGGGAAACATCCGAACAGTTGGACTTAGGATTGGATGCCCGGTTCTTTGACCACCGATTATCGTTTACTTTCGATTGGTACCACAAAAAAACGAAAGACTGGCTTGTACAAGCGCCCGTTTTAGCCAGCTACGGTACGGCGGCACCCTACATCAATGGCGGTGACGTTGTAAATAAGGGTGTTGAATTATCACTGGGATGGCGTGATAACATCAACGATTTCAATTACAGTGCTTTAATTAGCCTTTCCCATAACAAGAATGAAGTGACTCGTATCGCCAATACCGAAAAGATTATTCACTCAGGGGTTCGTTTGGGAAATGTAGCGTCGGAGTTTGCCCGTGCCGAAGAAGGATACCCAATCGGTTATTTCTATGGCTATCAGACTGATGGATTATTCCAAACCCCGGAAGATGTTCAGAATTACAAAAACTCGGAAGGAGTAGTAATCATGCCGAATGCAGTACCCGGTGACGTGCGCTTTGTAGACCGTAATGACGACGGAATCATTGACGATAAAGATAAGACAATGATCGGCAAATCTAATCCCGACTACAACCTGGGCATTAATCTCAACATGAGTTACAAAGGATTTGACCTGACATTAGTGGCAAGTGGTGTCTTTGGAAACGATATATTAAGAGCATATCGCATGCCCGATAGTCCCAGCCAGAATTATACCAGTGAAATCCTGGGACGCTGGACCGGACCGGGAACATCAAACAGTATCCCCCGCATATCCAGTGGTAACCACATCAACCGTTCTTACATCTCCGACCTTTATCTGGAAGACGGATCATACGTAAGAATGAGCAATGTAACCTTAGGATACGATTTCAAGAAACTATGGAAATCACTACCTTTTGAACAAGTAAGATTCTATATTTCGGCCCAGAACCTGTTCACCATTACAGGCTATTCCGGCATGGATCCCGAAATCGGTACAAGTACCGGTGAAAACTGGATCAGCGGCGTTGATTTTGGTTTCTATCCTACTCCACGCACCTTTATGGTTGGAGCATCAATTAAATTTTAATTTAGACGCATTATGAAAAAGATTATATTATTGGCAATCGTTGCAATATCCTTTTCAATAACTGGATGTTCAGACTTCTTGGATACAGAGAATCTCACAAAGAAAGACTCTTCAAACTACCCCCAGACAGAAGAGGACGCACGGGAATTGCTAAATGGAGCATACTCCGCACTCTACATCTGTACGAACCCTTCCCACCCATTCCTGGCCGGAAACATCTTATCTGACGATTGCTTAGCCGGAGGAGGCCTGGGAGATTTATCTCAACCTATCCGCTATCTGAAAGCAATGTCCGAAAACGACTTTGGTCCTTTGTGGTCTGCCCTATACACCGGCATTTATCGTTGTAACAACATATTGGAAAATGCCGAAAATGTGCAATGGGAAAACGGAGTAGAGAAAAACAAGATCTTAGGTGAAACCTATTATTTAAGAGGCATGTTCTATTACTACATGGCTATAACTTTTGGCAATGCGCCCCTTGTTTTAGACACTACTCCTCAGAATAATCCTAAAGCAAGTGCCGATGAGATGTTCAAGGTGATTTTATCTGATTTAAAACAGGCTATTGAATTGCTGCCCAATATAAAATTTCAGGATATTGATAAGAATAAAATCGGATATGCCACCAAATGGGCGGCAGAAGCTCTTATGGCACGGGCCTACCTGTTCTATGACGGATATTACAAACAAAACAGGAGGGAAAACGTAACCCTGGATAATGGCTCTGTTACCTCGCAGAATGTCATTGCCTGGCTGGAAGATTGCATCAAGAACAGTGGTCATGATCTGTTAAGCGACTTCCGCAACCAATGGCCATACGCTATAGATATACCCGAAGCGGATTACAAATACGCGAGAGACAATAATCTGTCATGGGTAGGAGAAAGCGGTGATAATAATGAAACCATCTTTGCCGTAAAGTACTCTTCCATTGCCAGTTGGTCGGATAACTATAGCAATCCCATTGCACTGAATATCGGTTTAAGAGGGCAGACACAAGTTCCGTTCGGAATGGGATGGGGCATTTGTACGGTAAGTACCAATTTCTGGAATGAATGGCCCGATGAAGATTTGCGGAAGAAAGGTTCTATTTTAGATGTCAGAGATACGGAAGAAGGCCTTTCCGGTTATGACTTCGGAGTTTGGGAAGCATGGCAGGAAACCGGTTATCTGCCGAAGAAGTACCTGCCGGTAAATGTAAAGAAAGTCAATGCGGATGGTTCTGTTACTATCTGTAATTATAGCTGCGTGTTATATGGAACAAGTCCGCACTACATGAAAGATACAACACAGGATTTGGTACTCATCCGCTTTGCCGATGTATTATTGATGCATGCCGAAATGACCCGGACGATAGATGGCATCAACAGGGTAAGGACCAGAGCACAACTTCCACCGATTCTTGCTTATACCGATGAAGCTCTCCGTTCCGAACGCAGATATGAACTGGCTTTCGAAGCATTGAGATATCATGATTTGCTACGTTGGTACGGAACAGATGCAGGCACCATTATCAAGCAAAATCTGAACCACTGCATCATTTACAATAATTTGCAGCAAACCACCATCAACGAAGATAGAGGTAACGGCTACTTTGATCAGTTTGATAGAAGAGTAAAAGAAACCGGTGGGTTTATGCAGATTCCGAATGATCAGATTCAGCTCTCGAACGGGGTATTGGAACAAAACCCAGGCTGGGAAGGCTCCAATAACATGTTCTAAACGAGTATTCACCATAGAGTGGCACAGAGTTTCATTCTGTGTCACTCTGTGGTGAACCCGTCAGAAAATCGTATCTTTAAAAACTCATTTTGAACTAAAAGATGTATGAACCTGAAACAAGGAATAATAATCATTTGCTTACTCTTGGTACTGCCGCTTTACGGGCAGTCGCTTTCCGACTATAATCCCATCTGGAACACCCCGTCTAAAGGTTCACACGAATCGATGCCTTGTGGCGGAGGATCAATCGGTATGAACGTATGGGTGGAGAACGGGGAGCTTTATTTCTATTTCTCACGTAGCGGCACATTCGACGCCAATAACGGCTTTCTGAAAGGAGGCCGGGTAAAGATACACCTGACCCCTAATCCTTTCGAATCGGGAGACTTCCGCCAAGAGCTAAAACTTGAAGACGGATACATTGAAATTACCGCCGGCAAAGAAAAAAGCATCATCGAGATTTGGGCTGATGTATTCCATCCGGTCATTCATGTAGATGTGAAAGGTAGTCGTAAAACGGATATAGAAGTTTCTTATGAGAGCTGGCGATACAAGAACAGGTTGCTTCGCAAGGATGAATCTCATTTCAACTCTTATAAAGGCAACCCTCCCGAAGGTCTGTTTACAGCGAAGGATTCAATTGGTTTCATAGACAACCAAATCGGATTTTGCCATCGCAACGCAGCAGAAACAGTGTTTGATAGAACCGTAGAACGACAAGGACTGAATGATGTGAAAGATCAGATGATGAATCCTCTGAAACATCTCACCTTTGGTGGAAGAATATATGGCGATAATCTCGTAGCCGGAAAGACATATACGGGAATATACACTGATACAGATTTTAAAGGGTGGAGTCTAAAGAGCAGAAAACCGGCACAGGAGCATCAGATTCGGTTAGCACTTGCTACTTTGCAATGTGAAAACCCGGCAGACTGGGAAACAATGCTCAATAAAACCATCTCGAAAGTTCAAACCGATAAAAAAGCAAAGCAGAAAACCCGGCAGTGGTGGAACTCGTATTGGAAAAGAAGCTATGTCTTCATCGATTCCGGTAAAATAGGGAGTGATTACTGGAAAGTGGGCCGTAACTATCAGCTTTTCCGATACATGCTCGGATGTAATGCGTACGGTAGCGAACCGACTAAATTCAACGGCGGACTGTTTACGTTTGACCCGGTACACATAGATTCTACCCGGGTATTCACTCCCGATTTCCGCTTGTGGGGTGGAGGAACCATGACGGCACAAAATCAACGGTTAGTCTATTTCCCCATGTTGAAAAGCGGTGATTTCGATATGATGAAACCTCAGTTTGACTTTTACGAACGTATGCTGGACAATGCCAAACTACGAACGAAAGTCTACTGGAACCACGAAGGAGCCTGTTTTAGCGAACAGATCGAGAACTTCGGTCTGCCTAATCTGGCCGAATACGATTGGAAACCACGCCATGAGGGATTCCCGGTAGGAGTAGACAGTAACCCGTGGTTGGAATACACCTGGGACACAGCCTTGGAATTTGCACTCATGATGTTCGATGCGCACTTATATAATAACGAGCCTATTGTTCCGCATCTTCCATTCATTGAAAGCCTACTTACCTTCTTTGACGAACATTATAGCTATCTGGCATTAAGACGGGGAACGAACAAGCTCGATGGAGACGGTCATTTGGTGTTGTACCCCGGTTCGGCATGCGAAACCTATAAAATGGCAACCAACGCCACTTCTACCGTTGCAGCTTTGAAAGTCATTACGGAAAAGCTTCTGGAATTGCCGGAACTTGACGCTACACAACGTGAACATTGGTCGGGTTTCCTAAAACGTATTCCCCCCATTTCCTATCGTGAAGTGCAAGGTAAAAAGGCAATCTCACCGGCAAAGATGTGGGAAAGAATCAATAATTCAGAAGTTCCGTCACTCTATCCCGTATATCCGTGGAGAATATACGGAATAGGCCAACCGGAGTTACAAACTGCAATTAATACGTATCTGTATGACCCTGAAGCCATCGAATTCAGAAGTCATATAGGGTGGAAACAAGACAATATCTTTGCCGCCTGCCTCGGCCTGACTGAAGAAGCTGAACGGCTCACCTTATTGAAACTGTCCGATGGGCCTCATCGTTTTCCCGCTTTCTGGGGACCCGGATTTGATTGGACACCCGATCATAACTGGGGAGGAAGTGGAATGATCGGCTTGCAAGAGATGTTACTTCAAACAAACGGTGATTCTATTCTCCTATTCCCTGCATGGCCTGAAAACAGAGACGTTCACTTCAGGCTGCACGCTCCCAAACAAACCACCGTAGAAGTTACGCTGAGAAATAATAAAATTGAATTTATGCAGGTTGAGCCAAAGACAAGGGAAAAAGATATTGTTATTTGCCTTCCCTCGCATTTTAATCATAAATCTTTTTACCATGAATAGATGTATTTTAGTAACAGGAGTTTTCCTCTTTTTATTGAGTGCCGGCCTTTTTGCCTCGGATATTGATAAATATTATGCTAAGAAGGAATATATATCTCCCCGTAGAGATACGCTCAGATACAGGGTATTAGAACCTGAAAGAATAGAAAAGAATAAAAAATATCCGCTGGTCCTGTTTTTACACGGTGCAGGTGAGAGAGGAAGTGACAATGAAGCTCAACTGGTCCACGGAGCAAACATGTTCCTGAATCCGGTAATCCGGGATCAACACCCGACCTTCGTAATCTGTCCTCAGTGCCCTTCTGAATGTTCCTGGTCTAATAGCAGTAAACCAAACAGCGAGGGTAAGTCCGGCGGCGAAAGATTCCCCGAAAACCCGGAGATTACCATTCCTATGGAAGCTGTAAAAGCAGTACTTGACATGTATATGAACAACGACAACGTGGATGTCAACCGTATCTATGTGATGGGATTATCTATGGGAGGAATGGGTACTTTTGATTTACTGTGCCGCTTTCCCGATTTATTCGCAGCAGCCATTCCTATCTGCGGGGGAATTAATCCTGAACGTTTGGAAAAGGCTTCACCAACCACAGCAATAACCATTTATCATGGAGATAAAGACGATGCAGTTTTCGTAGAGAATTCAAGAGCTGCATACCGGGCCTTGAAAAAGATAGGCAAAACACCAAGATACATTGAGTTCCCCGGATGTGGACATAACAGTTGGGACCCGGCATTTAATCAACCAGACTTTTTAGAATGGTTGTTCAGGCAATCCAAATAGGATGAATATATAAAGTGGGGAGATTGAATCTTCCCACTTTACACATAAACCCATACTGATCAAATTGTCATTTTGTATTTTTAGTTAGCCGAGAATCCGTTACTTCCAACCGGAACTTTACGAGAATGGAAATACACGAATGAAAACAAGCAAACATCAGATTGTTAATACACTATCGAAATACTTACATTTCTTCCAGACTGAAATATCTCTCCTAAATCATCCTTATAGGAGAAAATCACGTATCAAATAACCCTTTTACCCGGAAGTAGTAACCCTTTTACCTATAAGTAGTAATGATATCACCCATAAGTAGTAACCTTATCACCTGTAAGTAGTAACCCTTTTCTGTATAAATAGCTTGTAAAAATGCAATAACACATAGGGACAGTGCATTTTTATTCCTTACTTATTCACAGAATATGCTGGAATGCGAATCTGCACAATTAAGCGTGTTACAGAAAACAGGAATATTCCACCATTAAGAACACGATTCAGGAATTATATCATCATTTAGACATTTCTATTATCCTCCCTATCTTCCGAAGTCAACTGTACATTTTATCGGTTTCTTATTTTAATAGAGCATCAATCTTTACCACTGTCTGCGGATTACTGGGTCTCAACAAGCCTCCGTAATCTACAATAATTCCATCACGGTTAATGAGCAGGAATTGCGGTATACTGTGCATATTCCAATGAGCCATGATACGATGATAATCATCAGAAGTCGCCCAATCTTCCGAATAGATACATTCAATATTCTTCCCTCTCAAAGAGAAACGTTCCAGAATCTTATGGTATGCTTCCCGATCTCTACTTCCACAGATACTGGCCATTACCACATCATCGGGCGAATAACGTTTCCGCAGTTCCTTCAAAGGCTCCATTTCCGCCAGGCAAGGGGGACAGGTTACTCCCCAGAAATCAACATAAATCACTTTACCCGCATACTTTTCCAAAAGATTGTACACAGGGATCATGAACGGCATTTTCTCCCTGGCAGTCGCCTCATCAGCATTATCGCCATAAAGCATATAATGGGATATCGCTTGGGGGGCTTTCAGATAATTCACTTTATCCTGATATAGTTTAAGCATGGGTTGCCTTAAATAGGGAGCCCGAACTATAGAATCGAATTGAGACCTGTGATCAGCGATGTAAGTTGTATCATTATCGCATAAAGAGGTACCTATGGGTTGGAGGTATAAATAGGGAAGGATAGCACGATCTTTGCTAACCTCAATCACATTTGCTAAATCAAAATCACTTTTTTCTCTTCGGGTATGCTCAAAATAAAGGAAGATATATACATTCGCGGCAAGCGAAAACAGACTGGAAAAAACGGTTTTCCCTGAAAAGACAGGGTCAAGTTCCGGCAATAATGCTTTATATCCGCTGACATCCTTGCCATCTGCCGCCTGTGATATAGCATTACCAAAGAGTGCAGTATAATAATCTATCAGCAATAAGTCCGCCGTATACTCTTCAACTTCTGCGCCCGGCGAATGTTCTTTGAGGAAGTCGGCACGACGTTCCAGGAGACTGGCATACTCTGTTTTCAATTCTTTTTCAAATTCATCAAAGGATGCTTCTCTGTTATAGGAGCTAAGTCTGCGATAGTATCCTCCTTCGGTAAAAAGAGCCATATACTGATTCAGCGCACCGGAAGTCCCGGTAATGCGGGGATGCAACAAATCGTTGAAGTCAATCTCAACATGCAGACTATCACCCGGGTGTACATACAAATGTTCCGCATAATTGCGAAGAGCAACCTCACGAGTTGAAGCATAAGGACTGAAACGGAAACAGAAAGTACCGTCATCCGCTATGGGAGAAGTGTAAACTGTTTCCAGACCGGACAGATAAGGTATCTCAAGTTTCACCTCCTTCTCCTTCGGATAAACTTCCCTGTTAAATACACGGCCCGAGATTATCACTTCTTTCGCCAAATCTTCATGACCCTTCTGAGCCTTACAGCTTAAGAAAGATAAAATTGCAAACAGTAAGCATAGATGTTTCATACGTATTTTATAATTAAGAAATGACTAATAAATTCAGCGCACCGTTACAGACAGGCTCTTTCCATATCCGGCAAACTCAGGTGCATAGGCCGATTGGACAGTAGCAATACCGGTTTGGTAAGTCCCCGAACGGTCTATATAAACTTTATACTCTATTTGGACAGTACCCTTTTTAAGTTTGTCAATAAAGAATTCAGCAGAGGTATCACGCATTACCTGATAATAACCGGTAGCATCGGAATGACGATATCCCGACAATGCCTCCTTGGGCTCCATACATGCAGCACGTGTATCTTTTATCTGAACGAAATCCATATCCCGATCCGCCTTCACGGTCAGCCGGACAGTAAGCTCATCTCCCACATGTAAATCCGTCTTTGATGAAACCTCCTTGCCGTCTTTATAATAGGTACGATTGATTTTCAATCCGTTGCCTTTTGCTGATTGCAATTTATCCATATCCTCCAGGCATTGAGCATATACAGCTCCCCAGCCTATTCCTGCACCTGTATGTACAATTTCTATTTGCCGGGCTCCGACCTCATTACCGGAGAAAGAACGACGGACATACCCTAATGCATCATCAGGAGTCACTACTGCTGTCCCGGCTATTTCCGCTTTCATGGTACTGTTTTCCGCCAATCGGTTATCATCTCCACTCAAGAAAGCATACACAGCACCGGCAGTAGCTACCGGATTATCCCAAACCTGCATTTGTTTTTGTTTAAGCAACCATTGCTTCATTTCAGCAATTGCCAGCGGTTCTTTCAGAATACCGGATAAGGCTTCAATAACAACCACTTGTGTCGGAATTCTGTAACTGCCCCATGAATACCGGGCTTTCGAAGTATCAAAATAGCGTCCCATCTCGGGAGTAGCAACGGAATATTCCAGAATGGATCGCGCCAATTCGTCCGCCTTCACCTTTTTACCCGCTTTATGCAGTATGGTAGCGATAAGTGCCCTGTCGTAAATCGCATCACTCGGACTACCGGCCTCCAATCTATCAGTCATATACAAATAAGCGGTTTTATCAGTTCGCTTTGCCACCTGCTCATCTAAAGCACAGATGTACAGATAATGCAAGGATTGCTCACCGGGTAATCCGTTCTTATTGCCTTTCTTTTCGTTTTCCTTCATCTGTCTGTATTCATTCAGCCATTGGGTATGGAGATAGCTTACAGCCTTTTCATACATTCCCTGCACCGGAAGGGTAGATGCACCCATTGTGCGAAGCCGTGCCAGCATTTCCACGATCCGGGTAGTGATGTAACGGTTCCCCGTCATCCCTTTATACCAGCTCCAGGAACCGTCAGGGAGCTGCAATGCTTCCAGGCGGGATACCGCAATACGATTACGGTTACTCATCATGTTCAAATCAAACAAAAGCGCTATATTTCTCTTCCGCTCTGTTTCATCAAGAGCATCTGCCAGCCAGGGAGTTTCTTTAAGTAACAGCTCTTTTAATTCTTCCTTATCATTAAGATTGCCCGACAATGGCCTTCCCTGTATCTTCCAGCTTTCAAATACCTGCCGGATGCGGGGATTGGCATCGAGGATGGCCACAGACAATGAATTGGCATAGTAAGCACTTGCCCACGACAAAGCATCCTCATCCACAGGATTGCCGATGACGGGTAAAGCCTGTATGGCATACCAGTCAGGATTGGCCGTCAGTTCCACCGTCAGCCGTTTGTTTGTTGCAGTTTTACTTCCATCATTAAACAGACTCCCCAGTGTAATCGATTTACTTTCCGTACCATTCAATTGAACGGGTATCGCTTCAGTCACCCATTGTTTATCGGATAAAACCGGAAGATAGCGCTGCTCGCCGTCACTGAAATTACTACCCTCGGCAATAATTCTGCAAATCAATACCGTAGGTTCCTCCGGGCTTTCTAAATCAAATGATACGGAAACGGTTGCTCCGGCATCCGCACTGAATTCATGTTCCCGGGTTGATATTATCTGATTTGTCTGCGGATCGACCAGTTCCATACGGGCTGTTCCCTGAATGTTTTCTCCCGACAGATTGATTATTCCCGTACTGATAGCAGGTTTATCATTCACACGAATAAAACGAGGCATATTAGGCTGCACCATAAACGACTTGACAGCTTTCGCCTTAGCCGTTATCTGTCCGTAGTCCATGTTCCGGGTATGGGCAAATCCCATAAACTTCCATTCAGTCAGGCTTTCGGGCAAAGTAAAAGATATACTGGCTATTCCATTCGTATCCGTACGGAGGGCAGGATAAAAGAAAGCAGTCTCTGCAAAATTCTCGCGAAAAGGAACATAAGGAGAACCATCATCCAATGCCACAGCAGCAGAGCACTCAAATACTGCTACAACGGAGTTTCCATCCCCTACCTCAAAACCGTCATCCAGCGTAACTTCATCCGTAAAGCTGGTATTTCCGGATTTCATCATCCGGCTATCTTGCTTAATACGGAAATTACCCCCAGAACGCGGAACTTGCCAGAACGGAGTATTCAGAGTACTATATATATCCCACCAACGGAGACCACGCAAAGTGCTGCCCGAATAGGGGAAGTTACTATACATCCAGATGGAATGCCCGGAAGATATCAGATTCGCCCCGGTATCAGGAATAAAACGGGAGAGACTCAGATTGAAGTTCCAGTCATTGATGTATAACTTATCGAGTGAAGCATCATAAAGAGTGGCAAGTAATTGCGCATCAGCCGCTTTCTTGTCCGGATGCATGATCTGAAGTTTCCATTCCTCTTTTCCTCCCGGTTGCAGTTTGTCACGGAAAGTAGCCCATTTCAGCAGTAAGCTCTTTTCCGGACGGGGACGTGCTATCTGTACTTTCTTTGTATACAGCTTACCTTCGCGCATAAAAGCAAAGTTTACGGTGATTCCATCCCCATATTCCGGCTTATAGAGATAGGTAAACTTCCGGATTTCATTATTGAGGATCATTCGTTCGGATTCAATACGTTTATCGCCACAGAATACATCATACAGCAGATAGACCTCTTTCTCACTACTACCTACATACAGATTCACCGGATGCCGGGCATCAAGCTCTGCCCCATCCTGATAGAACCATTCCGGTGAGTATGCCGGCAAGTGAGCGTCTGCCAATGAAAAGAGAATAAAGTCCTGTTCCGCCGTACAGGTTCTTCCCTGCCCGTCAAGGACTGAAGCCTCCATTCTATAACGTCCCGGAGTGAGAGCAAGTATATCCTCGGGAATAAATGATTGATAGGTCCCAACTGTACGACGGCACACCTCATTGCCTTTGTCGCCTTTCTCATCCAAGGCATACACCACGTAAGTGGCTTGAAGCGTTACAGGCTGCCGGCTTAAATTCAATGCCAGAATTTGTATAGTATCCCGCTTTTCACGTGCCACTTTGGAGCGCAAACCTTTAATCTGTAAGGCAACAGACTGCTGTCCTACAGGTAATGACAAGGCTCCGCTCTCTATTTCTCCGGTCAGACTGATTACTTCAGCCGTCACTTTGTATGTATAGTAGCGCCCCGGTTTATCAGGTTGGAAATCATCCGGTTCACGCAGAAAGACAGGGAAGCGGAACTTCCCGTCTGCATCGGTCTGCATCTCACCTACAGCCAGAACCGTTTCATTGTCTGAGATCTTCCAGAACTCATTCAGTGAACGGGTTACTTTATAACTGAGTTTACACAAGCCCACCGGAACTCCCGCAAATGTATTTGCTTCGCCACTGACCATTAGTGTATCACCCATATTATAAGTATCCTGACAGGGATGGAAGACAACATCGAATGTAGGACGCTTGTATTCGTCTACACGGATATAGCGGCTTTCGCCATCTTGCACCGATATTTCGAATTCTCCCGGGAGAAGTACCTCAGGGAGTACGAAATCGCCATGAAAGGCTCCAAATTCATCTGTAGCAAGGGATATCTTACCCACTTCCTGCCGGTTAGCATCACGGAGCACTACGTCATTATGAACTCTGGAGAAAACACGGACCGAATCACCTGATTGCTCATACGCTACTCCCGAAACATGCACCACCTGGCCGGGACGATACAACGCACGATCAGTGAAAAGAGAAACGTGCTTTTCCCACTTTCGTGAACCGGGCACATGATATCCCGCATTTGAAAAGCCTGCATAACTGATCTCCATATAATCAGCTCCCGGCTTACGGACATTTATTCCCAGCCAGTTTCCTACACTGGGTGGAGTCAGAATAACACTCCCTTTGCCATTCACAGGATATGCTTTGATCAAACGGTAACCTTCTCCCGGTGACACACGGTAATAGGCCACTTCGGTACCCGTTACCGGATGTCCGGTCAATCGGTCTACGATATTGATTTCCTGCTTTCCATCGGGTAATCCTAATGATATGGCCTGCAAGGAGGAGACATAAGCCTTTCCATAAGCCGTATATTTACGATGTCCGTCAGGGATAGACTTTACTACATAAATGCCCTCAACGGGGAATTTATAGCGCAGTAAAGTATCTGTTTCCTTGTAGTCCGGAGTAGCTGCCAAATCATAATGGCGGCTACTGACCAGTTTTCCATATTGACTTAAAGTGGAAGCATTTATTTCCCTTTCCAGGACAGGACTTGTGACAGGCAGATTCATCCGGTAAAGTTCTACCGTAAGTCCGGCCAGATTACGGTATTTTACTTTCAAGTCAACGTCCTTTCCCGGATAGGCAAAAGGAATTTCCACCATTAGCCTGGGAGTCAATACTTCTGCTATCTGTTCTTTCAAATCATTGGCAGAAAGTGACCGGGGATATTTTGCAAGTCCGGTTTGTGCTGCTTTTAGTTTTGCGGTGTAATCCTGCATTCTATCATAGCGTTCTGCCAACTGGCAGTACACTTCTCCGCAAAGCGGGGAATCAGCAAATTCTTCCGCCCATTGTTTTAATAATGTTATTACTTGCTCATCGGTCAGCCTCAGCTTTTCATTCACTCCGCCCCGACTGACGTCATTTCCCTTATAATGTAACTTATCCAGCATCAACAATAATCGGGCGTCTGTCATGCCTTGTTGGCGGTAGAAGTCAATCAGTCCGTCATAAATAGATAAAATCTCGTTTTGTATTTTCTCGGCTGATACAGGGTTGGCAATAAAATAGCCGCTTAGCCGGGAGATAGCCTGCCGGGCAAGTAACTGATACATATTATCACCACAATATTTCTCACTCAGTTCTTTGCTGTTGGTCATAGGATGGTAATCCACAGCAGACTTCCGGAAAAGTATTTCTTTATCTTGCAACGAACGTTGGAAATAAGCGATGGCAGTATCGATTGCAGTCTCATCTTTTTTACCTGTATCCAGGATATAATATCCCAGCAGGTTATTCAGTATGGCCTGATATACCGTATCTTTTTCTTCCTCCATCCAAGCTTTCAAGGCGGACAATTCGCTATCCAGACTATCAGGAGTAATATCAATGCATAAGGATGCTCTCGTCAGATGTGCTTTCATCATCTGAGACACATTCTTTTCCTGTTTGGCATACTCGTAAATCTTTCGCAATTCTTGTATTGCAGATTTAGGCAGTTGCTTTTGTTCCAGAACTTCAACCTGTTTCCACATTTGTTCATACGACTGAGCGGAAACCCGAAGCGACAGGCAGATAAGAATACTTATTATACCAGCCCAATAAAACATATTTCTCATTTGTGTTTTCGATTTACGTCCGACAATTAACAGGTTCATTCACAAAGATATATTTTTTATTCTTAGGGTAGCATGGCTGTTCAGACTTAATAACATAACAAATGCCAACAGCCCAAGAAACCGGCTACCGGAAAGCACATCATTCCGAACAAAAAGTTACCGGAATGTCTTTTTTACTAACAGATGCCTCTCTGAAAACACCCCAAACAGAATCCTGTCGCATAATCCATAGAATATACATGCATGTTTTCTGCATAAAGCAGGCCGTATATACAATACTTATGCAAGAGAACTATACTTCTTCCATGAAGGAACTATAGATCTGAGGCGAAGGATCTATAGATGTAACGCGAAAGATCTATAGATGTAACGCAAACTATCTATAGATGGGAAACAAACGGTCTATAGATGGGAGACAGACCATCTGTTTTCAGTGCACAGACCATCTGTTTTTCTATTATTAGAGTTGTACGTATTTATGTATTACACTATCAATCAACAAAATATTGATTTTCGTTCGTTTCTTTCCGTTCTTCCCTGCATCGGGACGGAAATATCGCATTCTCACTATGCATAAAAAGCAAAGTGTCAAAAACGCAAACGATACCCTCCTTTATCGACCTTGGCAGAATAAAACAAATTAGCTACATTTGCAAATCCAACATAACCCAATATGCAACCGAACTTAAAGGAAATCGCAGAACAATATGGCGCCATGGTATCTTCGATATCACACCGCATGATACAAAACAAAGAAATTGCCAAAGAAGCGGCTCAGGAGGTTTGGTATGAAATCATCAAAAGCATAGATTCCTTCAATGAGCAATCTGAGTTATCAACATGGATATACACAATATGCAAACGCACCATACTGCGATATGCCCGGAACGAGAGAGTCGCCACAATGGATGAACTGAAAGAATTCCGCGACCTTCCTGCCATGGATTATAACGATACCGACCTGGACGAAAAGGAATGGATAAAAACATGTTGCGACTGGTGTCTGACAGCCCAGAACCATTGCCTGACGAATGATGCCCGACTGATATTCATATTCAAGATAAACCTCAACCTGCCCCACAAACAGATTGGCGAGATCATGGGCATGACGGAGGAGAATATCAGACAGATTTCTTCCCGCTCCATCAACAAGATTACCCACTTCATGGATGGCACCTGCCCGCTATATAATCCGCAAGGAACTTGTAAATGCCGGATATGCAAGCAAGTCAACTCACTTAATCTGGAAAAAGAATATACTGCCATAAAGAAGATTATCCGCCTCGTCGACGTTTACCAAAGGCTCGAAAAGGAACTTCCAAGAAAGAACTATTGGGAAAAATTTATCTCCTGAGTTGTCACAGAACAGGAGGCTTGCTCACTAACTACTATGTATAACTTAAAATAAATGATTATGAGCAAGATTGATTTTTTAAAGGAACAGATTATTGAATCACGCGATTTTGTAAACCGTCTGGTATCCGAACTCCCGGAAAGTCTATGGTACACTATCCCCCAAGGCACTGACTCCAATTTTGCATGGCAGATCGGACACCTGATTATCAGTCAGAACTTCCATGCCATAACCTGCATTACAGGAAGAAATGAAGAAGTTTACAAACTCATTCCGCTTATTGATTACATAAAGATCTTCAATGGGATGGGGACCTTACATCGCTCCGTTGAAGAGAACTTAATCCCCACAACAGAGCTAAAAAAGCAATTAGATACCGTTCACGAGATTTGTATCCACAACTTATCCCTGCTGGACGACCGTATCTTATCGGAGAACTTAGAACCTATTCCTTTCAAACATCCTGTTGCCAATAATAAGTATGAGGCGCTGTCCTGGTGCTTCAAACATGAGATGTGGCACAGTGCCGAAATGGAAGCGATAAAACGGGCATTAGGGCACCCTGTCAAGTGGATGTAATTGGGTACATCGGCACAATTAAAAATTGTATAGCAGTTCTTCCAACGTAACACCACTATCCGCTCCCATCTTTTCCATACGGATACGTTTCAGGCGTTTCTTCACGGAATCCCGCTCCAGATGCATCACTTGTGCCATACTCGACTGAGACAATTGCATTTTCACCATGCAGCAGTAACGCAAGTCGTCTTTATTGAGACTTGGGTAAGTCTGCTGCAAACGTTTCGTAAAGTTGTCGAAGATAATATCAGCATTCTGCACAATATCATCCCAGTCTTCATCTGAAAGGATGACATTGCCGCCCTTCTCTAATTCTTGCACCACCTTCTGGCTTAATCTCCTGAAAAAGGTTTCCTTCAGCCTTGCTTCTTTTTGTTCCATTTCCACCATGCGGCGAAGACTCTCGGAAGTGGCCTTACGTTGTTGCTTCAGTTCCTTTTCCTGTTGCACGAGCTGATGTTGCTGCGCCATCAGGCGATTACGGTTACGGCGATAGATGAAATATACCGCACTTGCCACCCAAACCAACAGCAAAGAGATTGTAGTCATCCAATACACATTACGCTGCCTTTCCGCAGCCCGGGTACGCCAATACAGGTTTTCTACCGAAAGCTGTTCGTGTTTGTAAAGCTCTTGCAATGCAATGGCTTCCTCAGTATGACGATACTTTCGTATGGTATCGGATAATTCAATAAAGCGTTGTAGCATAGGATAGGCATCTGAAGCACGGCCCATTTTATGATATATTTTCGCCATATTATTATAGGCGTCGGCCACCGAAGAAGGCTCCGGACTAGAGATAACTTTCTGAAAATAGTGATATGCCGAATCATATTGTCCCAGTTTTCCAAACAACTCCAACTTTACTCCATAGAGCGAAAGAATTCTTGCAGTATCTTTAGCCGGACGAAGAGCTATTGATTTATTTATATAATCCAGTGCCTTGGCAGGCTCTCCTTGCTGAGAATAGATACTACCCAGATTTGTATAGATGAAAGGAAGTTGCCGAGGAACAGAATCGGCTAAAGCCGCCTCATAGGCCGCCTGAGCATAGTAAAGGGCGCTATCCAATTGGTTCAGAAACAAATATCCGGTAGAAATATCGCACAAGGCCATATTCTTATAGAACATATTTCCCAAATCCAAAGCCGCCTTCAAGGCTTCTTTGGAATAACGCACCTTACCGGAATATTCTTCCTGATTCAGGCAAACAACTCCCAACCAGGTATTCACCCGGTAGAGCTGCTCATGATTACCACTATTTTGCAGGAAAAGCAGAGCTTTCAGAAAAGACTGCATGGCATCGCTCATCCGGTTAAGCCGTCTGTCCAGATGTGCTTTGCAGTAAAGGGCCCGTTCGGCATAAAGAGAATCGCCCGATTGGCTGAAATATTTAATTGCCGGCAGCAGCAGGGTATCTGTAGCTGCATTCAACTGTTGTTTCCTGTGGACAGCCTCGGACATCAGTAAGGCATAAAGTGCATAATCGCGTTTCGATAAGTTATGCAACGGTTCTTTAATCTCATTCATTACGGTTATGGCGCTATCCGTCTCCCGTTCCGCCATCAACTTCTCCGCCAAGGCCACGCGATTATCAGGACCACAAGCAACCAACATACCACCCCATAGGATTATCCCTATCAAACTCTTCAATCTCATCTTCAATATCGTGTTATTCGTACGAATCCATCATCACTTCTCCAGTCTCTCCATGAATCAATATCACTCTGGCCATATCCGGCTGAATGGAATCGCGTATATCAATCTCCCACACCGGAATACCTTTTTGCCCGTCTATATACTGATTTACACTGACATGGGTGGTATCCGATAAATTAATATTCCTCAGTTTGGCAAAGATATAAATATCTCTCCATGTATACTTAAAAGCTTTTTCACTTTTTTCGTGCAAGCAAGAGTCAGGCGCCTGTGTCTGCTCATCTTCAGGGAAACGAACTTCTACTTTTTCCGATACTTTTGTTGCGGTCACCGAATTGATCTTCCGTATTACTCCCCATCCTAGCCAGCCGTCTTCCAACTCTATTTTAAGATAGATGCCTCGTTCACCGCTGAGCCGGTATGCAGAGTCAATGGGCAAGTAAATGCGAGTGTAACGATCACCTTGTATAAATATCTCCCCGTAAGAAAATGTATTCAGCAACCATGCAGCAGAACGGGGAATGTTACTTTTACGCGTCCTGTCGTGTGGAGCGATATTGACAATTATATACTCACGGGTCTGTACCCCGGAAGTAAAGCAACTGTTCAGCCAGAACAGAAAGACAACCAGCACATTGGTACATAATCCCACTACAATACCCCCACACATAAAGGCATAAACGAAGTTTCTCCAATGATACCACCGCCCAGTGCTTTTCTTATAGATATAAACCATGCAGCCACACATCGTTATTGCCATAAGGAGAATAACGATTTTCCGGTTCAATCCTAAATAGCTGCCGGAAGAAAATGCAGTATGTATCAGCATTTCCTCTTCTATATACCACATCCTGCAATGCAACAGGAAGAGAAAGACAAAGGCAGGCACCAGAATTTTCCATAGTGCCATTCTTTTCTTCGGCTGCTGTCGGGAGGCATCTTCGCCATGAACCGGTTGCTGTTTGGGTTTAAATTTCTTTCTGCTCATAAATACGGAAAAGCGAAGTGATTACTTGGTTTCTTCCCACTCTTTTTCCAGCTTACCATCGATATCATAGAGTTTCCATCGCCCGATGCGCCGCCCATTCCGACATTCACCCACTTCACGTATACGGTCGTTCTTCACGTAACGCGACTCAAACGGACCGCTCTGCCGGCCATTTATGTAGGTGGATATTTCCCAGTAATCATAGCGATTTGTAACTATCAGACGACGTTCTTTTCCATTGATACGACCGTATTGATAGGTGGCTTCATAAATAAGTTCACCATTCTCAGGATCGTACTCACGATAGGGCCCGTCTTTACGGTCATTTTTCATGTAGAATTCACGCTTACGGGTACCGGTTTTCCTATCAAACGAAACATGCAAGCCTTCTTCCCTGCCATTGACATAGGTTTCTATCATCAATGTATCACCACTTTCGGCAATTGTAATCCATCGCCCATCTTTCTGGTCATTCTTATAATGCCCCAGCACATGAGGAAGCCCAAAGATAAATATGGAGGAATAATCTCCGTCTTTCTGCCCGTTCTCATTATAATAAACGGTTTCATGAAGCTCATAGGTCCCTTTCATGAAAGTGAATTGCTTGCCTACCTGCTTACCGTCTTTATATGTATGATCCATGCGCAATGTGCCGTCAAAGTCATAGCTTAATTCCTTACCATCCTGTTTTCCCATGCGGTAGTTCCTTTCGCGTTCCACTTTACCGGTGGTATAGTAAGTTTTGTGCGCACCGTCCAATTTCCCGTCTTTATAAGACTTCTCTTCTTTCAGTCTCCCCTCATCGGAATACATCTTGAAGACACCGTTTTTGCGTCCCTCTTTATAAGCACCCTCACATATCAGTTTGTTGTATTCATGCTCTTCATACTTACCATTGTAAAGGCCTTCTTTAAAGTCAGCCAGGATATAGGCAGAATGATAACCGTCTATGATACGGTGCTCACCATCCAAGGGCTTATCAGTCTTCAAGTCCCGGAACAAGATGCGGCCGTCTCCCATATTTATAGCTGACACCTGCTCTATCTGATACTCTTTCTGCGCACAGACATTCAGAAAGGCAAAAAGCAAAAGGCCAATAAATAAAATCAGCTTTTTCATTATGTCCTACAATTTAAGAATCAATCGTTTTCCGCATCTTTAAGCATCTGCCTTATTACATCCGCATGATCGAGATAATCGTTTCCTGATAAGGTCAGGACATTGGTCAGACCGATAATGTTGCTGTCAGAATCGTAAGAAGTCAGTAAGCAATACATCTCCTGCCCTAATTTATCCTCTTCCACATGAATCTGGACCGGTGCGCTATATGCTCCGGGCAACTCTGCCAGATACTCAAAGTCTTTTCTGAGAAACGCTTCCAGGATTCTGTTTATATCGGTTTCATCGCGTTTGAACTTCTTCAAACCCACCTCTTTTATCTTACCTCCACTCTCGCTATTATAATAATCGAAATTGCTCAAATACGCTGCAAGCAGACATATTAATACAGCAATTACTCCGACCGTCCGAACCAACCAACCCGCTACAGGGATAAAACCAGGAAAAATAACAATAATAACAGCGACTACAGCCAATCCATAATAAAGCATCGGCTTAACATTGTTCTTTCTTTTTTCAAATTTCACCGGGTTTGCTGCATAGAATTCACCCATATAGCTTGGGTAGAGTTT